>ENA-ORLY01002076-ORLY01002076.1-human-gut-metagenome-genome-assembly--contig:-NODE-2076-length-20739-cov-5.315071_pt1 | contig 20739 bp, 28 predicted proteins | sample MGYA00243071_ERZ508832 | MGnify/ENA primary metagenome ERZ508832 (study PRJEB26277, sample SAMN04329777) | human gut metagenome | biome: human-associated habitat | host: Homo sapiens | place: USA... | reverse complement strand
GATTCCGCAGATCACCAATACGCAGGCAATACAGAATATCCCGAAAAGGATGATATAGAAATGAAAATCCGAGGGTAAATATTTTAGAGGTACATAAGTGGGGCAACATAAGCCCCCCCCCGTGCGTTTTTGAGAAAAATATTCATTTTACTATTTTATCAATTCTGTTCAAAATATTTAGCGATGGTTCTCACCAGATATTTGGAATTGATCGGTTTTATCATGTAGTCATTGCAACCGACACGAAAGGCAGTCTCCTTGGCAGAGGAGAGTGGTGAAGCTGTCAGTACAATAATCGGAAGATCGGGTTTGAATTTCCGAATTTTTACGATTGCAGTCAGCCCATCCATGACCGGCATTTTCAGATCCATGAGGATCAGGTCGACAGGTTGGCACTGTGTCATTTCAACGGCTTCATATCCGTTCATTGCATGAAGAACATTATAACCGCTGTTTTGTAATAATATGCTGATAAATAGTTGATTGCTTGACACGTCTTCGGCAATCAGAATTGTTTTACCTTTCATTTCATCTCTGGCGAATAAATCGGTGCAAAATTATGTATCTTGCATAAATCAAACGGTATTAATTCGGGTAATAATTATACATATTCGGCCAATGCCACGATATATGCAGTTCTTTGAATGGTGTTGTAGTGGTTTTAAAATTGCAGCGTTGATAGATGCTTTATTTGACTTCTACCGAGTTCGGGGGCGGGGATCTCGGCGGCCACTATAGCCGATGCCGTCAGGCAGTCGTACATCACCGAAGATGGGGTATTGAACCTCACGGCTATCTGGCCTGTGCATAGGACTTCATGCTTCGCTTCCCGAATAAAGAAGAGACCGCCTGAAACCTATCAGGCAGCCTCTTGTAATTTGAAAATCGACCCCCTTTGGTCTGTGTCCGTCCGTTTGCACGGGACGATTGATTCGGGCCGGGTCAGAACGGATGATCAGTCTCCGTATGAAGGTGGTATTCCATAGTATTGGGAAAGATCGGCATTACTTTGATAAGTGAACATGGCGGTATTATACATATACGGATTGTTATATCCCTGCAATGCCGGATTGCCGTCTTCCTCTGCCGTGGGGAACGGAATGGTCCAGAAAAATGCCGTGCCGTCGATGTCGTAGGTTCCTTGGTAACGGGAGTATCCGATGCCCTGCCAGCCTCGATCTACGCCGAGTCCCAGGCGTTTGGCATCGAAGAAGTTGATGCCCTCTCCCCAGAATTCCACGCGCTTCTGAAGCATTATCTCGTCGAGCAAATCCTCTCCGGAGGCTGTGCATGTATAACTGCCGTCGGTGATCCGATGATCCATAATTTCTTTCAGAGTCGATCGGGCTTCTCCTTCCGATTCCAGATGGTATTGGGCTTCGGCCTTGATGAAATACATCTCCTCGATACGCATGATCGGCAGATCGGTTGCGCAACCCGGGTAGCGGGAGGTATAATTTCCCGCATAGCAGCGGAATTTGATGCCCGGATAAATCCACGGCATTGCCAGAAATCCGTTGGCGATGGTTATTCTGTTGCGCAGCCATTGGGCATCGCTCGTAAGACGGTAATTTCCCGTATAGGTGTCTTCGGCGCTGCGGAGCGTGTAGGCCCATTTGCCGGTTTCTTCGTCGTAATGGGTCTCCGAGGCGAAGAAATCGGGTCCGAGCCACGATAGCTTGCGAAAGTCTTTGTCGGAAATTGCCTCGTAGGTCTTCCGGTTGAGAGAGCGTCCCACTCTCCATCCGTATGACGAATAGGTGGTTTCCGTGCCGAAAAGCATCGTGTGGTGGAATCCTCCGCCCTGTCCGCCGGTATTGCCCTCGGAAATGGAGCAGGCCAGCATCCAGGAATTTTGAGATGTCATGTCGTTGAATCCGGTTTTCGGGTCGTTCCACTGATCTTCCGTAAGGAAGGAACAGCCGCTGGTCGTGATCGCCGATTGCGCATAGTTGAGCGCCTGCGTGTAATTTTCCGTTGCGTTTTTGTGGGAGGCCATCTCCATATATGCGCGGGCGTAGAGCCCGTAAACCACCGCCAGCGAAGGATAGACCTTGCTTGTCGGGGTATAGTCGGCAAGCAATGTTTCCGCATCTTTCAAATCCGAAAGAATAAACTCATAGAGAGTGTCGAATGTCGCTCTGGGATTATTTTTCACGTCCTGACCCGTTGTTGTTTCCGTTACGATGGGCACGGTAAGTTCCGTAAGATCGTGTTCCGGCGCCACATAATATTCGGCATACCGCGAATCGGTTGGAGCTTTGTATTCGTATATGGCTCCCGCCTGCATGTAGAAAAGCGCACGGTAGGCTTTGGCTATGCCCAGATAGTGTTTCAGCGTCGTGTCGTCAGTCGCGGGGTCGATCAACCCGATCACGTCGTTCACGGCTTTAATGTAGCCGTAATACATGTAGAAAGGATAGATTCCCCGGTTCGAACCGCGGGCACTGAGGTTGCCGTAGGTGTAGGCCGATGTGGTGTTGAATCCGCCGTAACCGGATACGACCATATCGGTGGTCATCATTTCGAGCATCGAGAGCATGCCGTGGTAGGAACATTGCTCGATACCGGCATCGTCGTTCTGATAATTGACCAGATGGACGGGAATGGCCCGGACCATTCCGGCCAGCGCATCGGCCGACGAAGCGAGCTGGTCGCCGGTAATATAGTTGGATTCGGGGTCGACTACCTTGATACAGCTACTTGAAACAAGAAGTATCGCTGCTATGAATATTTTTTTCATATCTCGTATGTTCGTAAGAGTTAGAATTTGAGTGTTACGCCTCCCGAAATGGTACGGATGGGCGAATATACTTGGGCGTTGACAAAGCCGGTAATGCTCTGCCGGGGATCGAATCCCCGGCGGGTCGAAACATAACAAACGTTGTCACAGGAAAGATAGACGCGCATGCTGCTTACTTTGAATTTGCGGGTCAGCTTTTCGGGAATGGTGTAGCCGACCGACAAGGTCTGGAAATTCAGGTAGCTTGCCGAAACCAGGAACCGGTCCGAACGGGCGTTTTGGTTGGAGTCGCCGGCAACGAATCGTGGGTAATTCGTCGGATTTTCGGGAGTCCATGATTTGGCTACATCCTCGTGCCAATTTCCTCCGGCATCTCCCGATGAGGCTGTCAGCGAACTCATATAGTTGTAGTCGAGCGCCTTTCCACCGAGCTGGTATGTGAAATTCGCCGTCAAGTCGAACCCGTAGGCATATAGTGACAGCCCGAATCCTCCGTACACGTCGGGCAATGACGTTCCGCACAGAAAATCATCGGCTTGAGAGTATTCCGTGGTCGTGATGATATTGCCGGTAGGGTTGTTTTCGGCATCGGTTTCGTATTGATACCATGTGGCGAGACCCTCTTCGTTGACTCCCGCGTATTTAGGCATGTACCAAGTGTAGAGCGGCAGATTCTCACCGTAGTAATACTTATATTTGGACACATAGCTGGGATCCGAATAGGAATATCCTGCATGGCCTTCGACGTCAAGTGTCTTCAGTTCGGACGGCAAAGATAGAATCTTGTTTTTTACATGGGAGATGTTGAAATTCAGATCCAGACGAAGGTTTTTCTTGTCGATCACCGTTCCGTTCAACTGCAACTCGACTCCGGAATTGCGCATGTCGCCCACGTTGGAATAATAGCTCGCATATCCGATTTCGGGAGCGGTCGATACTTGGAAAAGCATGTCGGATGTTTTGCGGTAGAAGTAGTCCAGGCTACCTCCCAGACGCCCGCCGAAGAATTCGAAATCGAAGCCCGTGTTCCAGTTGGTGTTGGTTTCCCATGTGATGTCGGGGGATCCTTTCTCGCGGAACGTGAAAGCCGGCAGATTGTCACCGTCGATGAGCATGTTGTAAGTGTCCACATAACGGAAATCTCCGATATTGTCGTTCCCCTGCGAACCCACGGAGAGTTTGAATTTCAGCAAGGAGATCCAATCCGCCCGGAACCAGTTTTCTTTGTTGATGAGCCATGCGGCACCCAGCGACCAGAAATTACCCCAGCGGTTCGCCTTGGCGAAGCGTGACGAGGCGTCGCGCCGGAACGAGGCCGACAGGTAATATTTGTTGTCGTAGTCATACATCAGGCGACTGAAATATCCTTCATTGTTGTATTCTGATTTGTAGGACGAGGACTGGCTTCCGTCGATCAAGGCTCCGTTGAGTTCGTGGTTGTCCGAGAATGACATGTTGTAACGGTAGCCGTACAAATAGGTGAACTTGGTGTCGTAGTATTCGTGTCCCACCATGAAATCGAAATGATGAGTCTGCCCGATTTGCGGTGTCCAATCGAGTATTTGTTGGGAGTTCCATGAGTAACGGCGCGAGTGCGATACGCTTACCGAACCATTGAGTTCCGTCGTGCTGTATGATTCTGCGTAGGGATCGGATACAATGTTGCGGCGGTATTCGTCGCTGTTCATGCCCGCGTTGAACGTGAAGCGCAGATTGGGCAGTATGTTGAAGTCGGCGTATGCGCTTCCTGAGAACGCGTTCCCTTCGGTTTCATTGGTGTTGTATTTGTTGAAGAATGCGGGATTCGATCCGGCAAACGAATTTCGGTTCAGACCCGCCGTATTGCCGAAGTCATACATTCTCTGTCCGGCATCGTCGATCATGATCTGCTTGTTCTCGTCACGGAGATACATCGGGAAGATCGGGCCGATGGCATGGATGAAGGAAAAGATGTTGCCTGTCGAACCGATCGTCCCTTCTGAAATCTTGTCGTATTTGTTTTTCGCATAAGAGGCATTCACGCCGGTACGCAGCCACTTACGGGCCTGGTAATCGGCCTTGATACGGGCCGTGAAACGATCCATGTGGGAGTTGTCGGTGATGCCCTCGCTGTCCAGATATCCGAATGAAGCATAGTAGTTGACTTTGTCCGATGCTCCCGATATCGAAGCATTGTATTCTTGGCGGAAGCCCGATTTGAGCATGATGTCTTCCCAGTCGTCGGGTTGCAACCAGTAGGTTTTGCCGTCGTTTCCTTCGTAAAAACTGCCGAGCGTGCTGTTGGGGTTGAGTTTTCCGTCGAGGCCGATCAGATTCTCTCCGCTGGGTACTGTGTAAACGATATATGAGCCGGCATCGGCAATGATGGCGTTCGCGGCAGCGTTCGCCGATTCGGGTGTGGCGCCCTCTTCGCGGATGTATTTGTTGTAAAGTCCCTTGTAATAGGTTTCATACCACTTTCCCGGATCCTTGATGTAGTCGTAGCTTTGCAACGCCGAAGAATTGACACCCCACTTGGCGTCCACCGTAATGGAGGCCTCGCCGGATTTGCCCTTCTTCGTGGTGATCATCACTACGCCGTTGGCGCCTCGTGCTCCGTAAAGGGCGTTCGATGCGGCGTCTTTCAGCACAGTCATGCTTTCGATATCCTGCGGATTGATACGGTCGAGATTCCCGTCGTAAGGCATGCCGTCGACAATATAAAGCGGTTCTGTTCCCGATGAAATGGAGCCGACGCCCCGGATCGTGAGCGACGGACTTTCTCCGAACTGCCCCGACGAACTGTTGAGCTGCACGCCTGCGACCCGGCCCGAAAGGGCGTTGATCGGGTTTGAATTTTGGGCCAATCCGATTTCGTCCGATTTAATGATCCCGGCCGACCCGGTGAAAGATTCCCGTTTTTGCTGTCCGAAAGCGACGACGATTACATCGTCGATACCCACGATGTCGGGTTCGAGAACGATTTCAACGAATGTTTTTTTATTGATGGATATATTTTGGTTCCTGTAACCGATATAACTGACGGAAAGCGATCCGTCGGCAGGAGCCTTGATCGAAAAATTGCCGTTTCGATCTGTCGAAACGCCGTTTGTGGTGCCGCTGACAATGACAGAGGCTCCGATAATGGGTGTGCCGTCATTGGCTTTTACGATACCCCTGACTGCTACGCCTTGGGCATACAAATTCCCCCCCCCCTCGAATGTAAATCCGAGGATTAAACCGGAGGCGAGAAGAATTGATAAGAATCTTTTCATAGCCTTTCGCTTTTAATTAGTAGTTTTGGTCCAATTTCATCGTTAGTGAATGAATCGGTATAAAATTATGCTTCTTGCATAAATCAGACGGTATTAATTCGGGTAATAATTGTATATATTCGACCAATGCCACGATTATATACAGATCTTTAAATATGTTGTAATGAATTTAAAATTGCAGCGTTGATAGATGCTTTTTATATGCTCTTAATTAAGTCGGTTTTTCATTTTAAAGGGACAATGTATTCTTGATGTCTCGAACCGTTCTGCTATGTTTGTTTCGAATAAAAGCAAATGATAGTGAAGCGATTTGCATTTTGGCATAGGAACGAGCGGCGTGACTTAACATCTGCCGCATTCGAGGCTGCGGTGAATAAGGCCATCACGGCCGATACGGTTGCCGATGCCACTCATCAGCCGTACATCACCGAAGAGGGTGCTCTGAATCTCACGGCGGTTTGGGCGTGTGTGCGAATTCTCTCCGAGACGGTCGGGACGCTCCCGATGCACCTCTACCGGCGCACGGCGAACGGCCGCGAACGGCAGTACGACCATCCCTGCCACCACCTTGTTCAAATCCCGAATTCCTACTCCACGCGCTTCGACTTGATGCACCACCTAATGGTGTCCTGCGCCTTGTGGGGCAATGGCTATGCACGCATCTTTCGGAACAAACGCTACCGTCCCACCCGGTTGCAACTGCTCCATCCGGCCCGCATCGAACCGATCCTTACGGACAACGACGAACTTTTCTATCGGTTGGACAGCGGCGAACTGCTCCCGAACGAGGATGTTATCCACCTGCGCGGTCTTTCGACAAACGGTTACAAAGGCAAGAGTCCGATTGCCGTCCACAGGGACAACCTCGCACTCTCCGTCTCTGCACAGATATATGGCAAACGCTTCTTCGATCAGGGCGGCAATATGTCGGGCGTGTTCAAATACCCTTCGACACTCAAGCCCGAAGCGTACCAGCGGCTCAAGAAAGACCTCATGGCGCAGTCGGTCGGTCTGCACAATGCACATGTTCCGCTGCTGTTGGAGGGCGGTATGACCTACGAACGGATATCCATTCCGCCCGAAGATGCGCAGTTCATCGCCACGCGCAAGTTCCAGAAAACGGAGATCGCCACGATCTACGGAGTCCCGCCGCATATGATCGCCGACTTGGAGCGTGCCACGAACAACAACATCGAGCATCAAGGAATGGAGTTCGTGCAGTATTGCCTGATGCCGTACCTCGTGCGCATCGAGGAGGAGTTCAACCGCAAGCTGCTCCGCGACGACGAGTTCGGAGAGTTCTATTTCCTCTTCGGGCTGAACGGACTTCTGCGTGGTGATGCCAAGACGCGTTCGGAATACTACAAGAACATGAACATAGTCGGTGCGATGTCGGCCAATGAAATCCGTTCGCTGGAGGACATGAACTCCTACGATGGCGGCGACGAATACTTCGTGCAGATGAATATGCAAACGATTAAAAACGCAATGCAGAATGGAAAAACGAATAGCGAATAACGAGATCGAAGTACGGTGCATCGTCTCCGAACTCCGGATCGAGCAGCGGGACGATACGACAGCGAGCCGGACGATCACGGGCTATGCGGCGAAGTTCGAGTGTTGGAGCGATCCGATCATGGGGTGGTTCAAAGAGAAGATCGCGCGGGGAGCGTTCGACGAGTGCGACCTTCAGGATGTGATCATGTGCTTCAACCACCGCGACGACGCGATCCTCGCCCGCACGACGAGCGGCTCGCTTCAGTTGGAGGTAGACGACATTGGGCTGCGGTTCTCGTTCGAAACCCCGAATACGACGCTCGGCAACGACATGCTGGAGTTGGTGCGGCGGGGCGATGTCTCGAAATGCTCGTTCCGCTTCGGCGTCGCACAAGACGAGTGGCGATATGCCGACGAGCAGAACGGCCTTGCGACGGACGAGCGGACGATACTCAAGTTCTCCCGTGTGGTGGATGTCGCACTGGTGGTGTTCCCTGCCTATCAAGACACCGAGGCTTCCGTGCGCTATCTCGAAGAACGCAAGGCGGAGTATCTCAAGGAGCATACGCCGCAGCCGGAGCCACCGGAACCAAACGATCATGCTCTTGCTGGAAGCTACTCGCGGGAGCGGTTGGTAAAGGCACTCTCGTTAAAAGAACAAAAATAATACGAACGACAACTGCACTATTACTTAAAGCATCCGATTAGAAAGGATGTGTGTATTTGCAGCGCGGATAATTGGAGCACCCGTAAAAACTGCTGTAAGCACCCTTTCGCTTGACCAAACGACCTCCGCAACGGGGGCAGATACCTGCCGCAAGCGCATTTTCGTAATGCACGGTCACTTGCCGGACTCTTTTCGTGTGCTCTTTCCTGCGGTTTTGCGTCGTGATGTTCGATTCTTGCAAACGGGTGACAATCCGATTAACCTGTTCTTCGCCGATAACTTCCGTCCGATGGCGTTTGATCGCAGAAGCCACTTCTCCCCATTGAACGGCATAAGCGCTCTCGACCGTAACATGCAGAGAGGCATAGCCTGAAAAAGCGACGATCGAGATTATCGGACATCGGGCAATATCCGACAAAACATTCCGTAAAGCCCGAATATGGGATTGATTCTGCCTTACGGGATTTGCAAGCGCGTACTTATGGCCATAGATATTCTGCGTCCATTTTTCGCTGTTCTCGTGTCCGAAGATCCACCCTTTGTAATTCTTCGTTTCGATAACGAATATTCCGTATTTGGATACGACCACATGATCGATCTGACTCGTACCCCAACTCGTTTTCAAAATCAGGTCGTCGAGAATATGATACTCTTCGGATAGCGAAGCATTGAGCCGTATGGATACGGCCCTTTCGCCCATATAGCCTTTTATCTTCGGCCGGAGCAAACGGAGCGCAACCACAAGAACGATCGCTATGATGCCGATGAACATTCCCGACATGGACCTTCTGATTTTGGTAATGATACAAAATTAATCGTTTTCTGGGGTTAATCCACCTTTCAACTGCGACAAAGTTTCCCTGCTAAGGGTTCATGACGGATTATGTTTGCTCCCAGACAAATTAAACAAATGTTATGAGCAAACTCAAATCACTAAAAGAGACGCGTGCCGGGATTTTCATGAAGATCGACGAGCTGCGTACGTCTGCCGACGGCCGTGAGATGACCGCCGAGGAGCAGCAGCGATGGGATACGTTGCTCTCGGACTACGATAAGGCGGACAAGTCCGTCGAGGCCGAGGAGCGCTTTATGGAGATCGAACGCCGTCAGGCCGAGCAGAGCGGGGAACAGGAACGTTCTTCTGATGAGCAATGTTCTGCGCTCACTGCACGGACAGAGCAGGAATACCGTGCGGCTTTCGCAGAGTATCTGCTGCGCGGCGCCACGGGTATCACTTCTGAACATCGGGCAATATTCGAAAAACGCGCCGGAATTTCAGGTTTGAATGGCGGGGTAATTGTCCCGAAGACTTTATCCGACAGTATTGAAGTGGCCTTGAAATCTTACGGTGGCATGTTCGAGGCGTCGAGTATCATCATGACCGATAAGGGCGGTGATCTGATGATGCCTACGGTCAACGATAGCGCTTCGAAGGCGACTGTCGTTGCCGAGTATGCGCAGTCGACCAAGAAAGCTCCTTCGTTCGGTGCCGAAACCCTGAAAGCATACACTTACCGGACGCCTATCGTTCCTGTATCCCAAGAACTTTTGCAGGACAGCGATTTCGCTTTGGAGCCGCTCATCAGCCAGCTTTTGTCGGAGAGTTTCGGTCGCGGTATGAACGAAGATCTCACCATCGGTAGCGGCACGAATAAACCCAAAGGGATATTGAATTGGGCGACGGCTTCGGATGCCGAGCCGGTTGCTACCGCCATCAAACTGGACGACCTCATCGATCTTGTGCGTTCCGTGGATTCTGCATACGCCCGTCGTGGCCGCTTTATGTTGAATCGCAATACGTTGTTTTCGTTGATGAAAATCAAGGACGCCAATGGGCGTTATATCTGGCAGGATTCGGCCTCTGCCAATATACAGCCGACCCTGTTCGGTAAAAGCTATATTGTGAACGAAGATATGCCCGATATCGGCGCAGGTAACGCTTCGGTTCTGTTCGGGGACTTCTCGAAGTTCAAGATCCGTATGGTCAGGTCGTTCCGCGTGATCCGCCTGAACGAACTTTTGGCCGAATACCTCTCCATCGGACTCTTCGGCTTCGCCCGTGTGGACGGCATCCTGTTGGACGCCGGCACGCATCCGGTTCACAAGCTGGTTCATAAGGCTTCGTAGTCAAAGGATTGTATTTTTTATTGCAATTAATTGAACTTTTCGGGAACCAAACGGGAATTGCCGTTGTATATTTGCACCACGGCAACTCCCGATTCCCGACATCCGCAAGGGAATCATGAGAATTCTTGAGATACGGGAGTCGCCGATCACGCAGGAGCTTGCCAAGCAACACCTTCGAGTAGGCAGCGGCACCCACGACGATACGATCATAGCAGCAAAACTCGACATGGCAATTGCCGTGGCCGAGGACATGACAGGTCGGATCCTCCGGGAGAAGATGGTGACATTCGACACGCTTATCCCCACCGATGCTCCTCTCGTCCGCCTGCCCGTGCCCACAACGCAAATCGAGCGGCTCTGCGTATCTCAATTTTTAATTCCCGAAAAGGATTATACGCTTTTAGAGGACGATTACGCTCCAATGCTGGTCACCGAGCTGCAGTATGCCGGCGAGCGGGTTTCCATCGTCGCCATCGTCGGCTACGACAAAAACAACATCCCGCCGGCGATCAAGGCTGCGATTCTCTTGACGCTCGGTACGCTCTACGACAACGAGTCGGACAACCTGGTCGGGCGTTCCGTATCGGAACTATCGCTCACCGCAGAGAAACTTTTGCTTCCTTGGCGTGTAACCCCTTACGGCGATGTTTGACACCCGAATTGAAATCCTCGGTTACATCGAAGAGCGCGATGATTACAACGAACTCACCGAGTCGCTGGTGCGCATAGCTGTTTGCTATGCCCAGCGTACCGAGAACGGAGGCCGGGAGAACCTCTACGCCGGGCGCATCGTGCATGAGAACGAAGTCGTCTACACAATTCGCTATCAGGACGGCCTGCATGCGGGACAGCTTATCCGAGATGAAGGGCGACTGCGCAAAATAATCTCGGTTCACGAAGAGGGACGCCGTTGGCGGCTGCACCTGAAATGCACCGAGAGCGATGCCGAGGATACTTCGGAGCAGAACATCACCGCCATTCAAAACTGCAACTGCCGATGCTGACCGTCAAAGTCGAAGGCTACGCCGAAGCCAAACGCATTCTGGACGAACTGCCGAACACGATGCAGAAGAGGATGCTCCTTGCGGCCCTCCGAGGCTCGGCCAAGCCGATGCTCCAGTCGGCGCGGAGCAAGGTTCCCGTCCGAACGGGCAAGCTAAAAAAGCAGTTGCGCATCGTGCGGTTCAAGGATCGCAACGCTTCTAAATCGGAGGTCGATGTGGCCGTGAAGCCGGTCTTCGAACGCACGAAGAAGAAGGGTGCGATCAACGAATACTACGGCAAATTCATCCACGAGGGTACGGCGGATCCGCGCACTTCGAAGAAGGGCAAATTGCTGGTCTTCGAAAACGAGCGCGGCGAGAAGGTCTTTACCCGCAGTGTCAAAGGCATCCGTGCGACGCCTTTTCTGGAACAAGCCTACACCGAGAATTCGGAGCGCACGGTGGCGTTGTTCGGCGATGAGTTGGCTGCGGCGGTCGAGAAGTTCGTAGCGAAAAATTTTAAACCTGTGGCCAAATGACAGACTTCAAAAAGGAACTGATCTCCCTTTTGGAGCAGAAAATTCCCGAATTGACCGATAAGATCCAAGCCGGTGCGGTCGATGCCCGGACGCCTGCGCCTTTCGCTGCCTTCTCCACGCCGGAAGAAACACCCGTAAGGACGATGCACGGCATCGCAGGCTATGTCACGATGTTCGAGATCACGGTCTACGACAAGAAGGTCGCCGACCTCGAACGGCTCCGTCACCGCACCATCGCGGCACTCGAAGGGCAGGTGCTGGCGGATCGCCGCTGCTCGTTCAAATCCGCCTCGTCGGATTACTATCCCGACTACGACATACACGGAGCTTCACTCATATTCCGCATTGTTTAACATTTATCACGCAGTAAAATGGCAGAAACATTCGCAAACAAACGAGTCATCCAAGGCGAGGACATCATCCTTTTGGTCGACGCTAAAACCACGCTTCACGCTACGACGCATACGCTCAAGGTCGATCTCGAACTGAAAGAACTCCGCACGAAGGATACCGATGGCAAGGAGAAAGCTCCGGGCGACATCACATGGTCGGTCGACGGCGACGGCCTTGTCGTCGTGGACGAAAGCATTCAGGATGCGCACACTCCGGAAGATGTGCTGGGTATCGTTCTGGCAAAGAAACTCGTCGATGTGGTAATTAAATCCCCGCTCACGGGACTTACGAAGATGTATACCGGCAAGGCATACATCACCTCCTTCTCCCTGGGCACGCCGGCGGGCGACAACGCGACTTACAGTTATTCGATCACCGGCAGCGGCAACCTTACCGCTGCGGAACCTCAAAAGTAACGGCCATGAAAGAGATCATCATCGCGGGCAACCCATGCCCGATACATTTCGGACTGCGGGCCGTGAACGAGTTTACAAAGCAACAGGGCGGCGAGTTCGAGAAAACCGTCGGCACGACCGAAGCCTTAACATCGCTCGACTCCATCGTCGGACTCACCGTAACAGGACTCAACGAGGGTGCGCGGCGCATCGCTTCCGACCGCCGCTATACCGAGGACGAGGTGTGGGACATCTTCGACGAGGAACCGGAGCTGATCCTCACCGTTTCTGAAATCTTCATGGAGGCCATCGCACCGCTTACCGACAAGTTGGGCGATCTGGCAAAAGGAGCTTCCGTCCCAAACGGGAAACGCCCGGCGAAGGGGAGCCGCAAGCGGTAACCTATGAGCGGTGGTTCGCCATCGCCGTCGGGCAGTTGAGACTCTCCCCGGAAACATTCGAGGGGATGACGCCTGCAGCATTCATATACGCATGGCTTGGGTGGGCCGCACTCGAACAATCCCGAACGCGCCAAGCATGGGAACGCGAACGATGGGCGGTGTGGGTTGCGACCTGCATCCAGTTGGATAAAAAAGACCGCCTGCCGATGACCGAGATGTTTCCGCTGCCGTGGGAAATTTCCGCACAAGCTCAACCGGAACTTTCGATGGAAGAACGCATCGAACGAATAAAAGAAATGAAGCAATGCATAAAACCTCCACTTTGATCGCTGTAATTACGCTGACCTGCGCCTGCTCGCCGCTGCGCAAAACACAAACCGTCGAACACCTGCAAACCGAGACGACGGACACCACGCTCACGTCGCTTATCCGCCGGGAGATAGAGCACAGCTTCGGTTCGCTGCGGCAGACTGTTTTAGAGTTCTATCCGATGGACATGCCTGATCCGCAGGATGACAACCTCCCCGACACACTCAAGGCAATCCTGCCGCCGCAGAAGATTCCGGCACGACAGCCCGTCAAACGCATCACCTACACTGAAGTCTCGGCCCATACCGACCGTTCATCGGCCACGGACAGCATTTCCCGCAGCCGCATCAACACCGCCGCTCGCAGCGATACGCAGGTCGTAACCGAAGAGAAACCGTCGAGTGCCGCCGCATGGCTGCGCTGGGCCACGGCGCTGGCAACCATTCTTCTCCTGATTCTCCTACTGATCAAACTCCGTTAATACCCCCCCCCAATGAAAACTCCTATCTCCTATTATGGCGGCAAGCAAATGCTTTTGAAACACATCTTGCCGCTTATCCCCGAACATACGCTCTACACGGAAGCCTTCTGCGGCGGTTGTGCCGTGCTTTTCGCCAAACAGCCCGTGCAGTGCGAGGTCATCAACGACACGAACACCGAACTGGTCAACTTCTACCGCATGGCCCAGACGCAGTATCCGGCGCTCAAGGAGCTGATCGACGCAACGCTCCATAGCCGCGAGATCCATGCCCACGCCCGGCATATTAACGAGCACCCGTCGTTCTTCACCCCTGTTGAACGCGCATGGGCCGTGTGGGTCTGCACGAAGCTGGGCTTCGCGTCGATGATCGACGGGACGTTCGGCTACGACCGCAGCGGCACGACGACGCAGAAACTCCGCAATGCGAAGGAAGCCTTCACGGAGGAACTATGCCAGCGCCTCGACCGCGTTACGGTCGAGTGCGAGGATGGCATCGATCTCATCGAACGCTACGACTGCGAAGGGGCGTTCCATTTCGTCGACCCTCCCTATGTCGGCAGCGACTGCGGGCACTACAACGGTACGTTCGACGAGGCGGACTTTGCGAGATTGCTCGACACGCTTGCTGCGGTCAAAGGCAAGTTCATGCTCACGATGTTTCCGCACCCGGCCATCGAGAAGGCCGTCGCCGAGCATGGTTGGAAAATACACCGTCTCGACCGCACGATCACCGCATCGAAAGTTTCCCGCCGCCGACAGGAGGAGTGGATTACGACCAATTACTAAACTTTCAAAAATCCAATGGTTGGAAGTTTTTTATTACTCAATCGTAGATCTTTTCTAATAGCTTTGATCAATGCGGTTAAGTAACGATTAAAGGTAATAGTATCATTACATCCAAATGAATGTTTCTCGAACTCAATGATGCAATAAGCAACATCTTCACTCGCTATTGCGAACAAAATATTTCGGGACTCTGTGTATTTCAATGCCGCTTTCTTATCAGTTCCATATGTTGCTGTATAGTTATGAAGAGCAGTAATATAGTCCATGTAATGAGACTCTTTCAATTTGCGGGTTTGTAGAATGATACTATTCCTATTTGCTAAAATAGCACCCATAATGGAAACAAAAACAGCGACAATAGCCCCGACAATGGATATAATTAATTCTGTATTCATGGTTGATGTTTTTCACAAAAATAGTAAAATAGATGGAACTGAACACAATCCATAATTGCGACGCCCTGTCGGGTCTGAAACTGCTGTCCGACGAATCGGTGGACTGCATCGTCACGTCGCCTCCGTACTGGCAGATGCGCGATTACGGCATCGGCTCGATCGTGTGGCCGGACGGCTGGTCGGGACAGTTGGGGCTGGAGCCTACGCGCGAGGAGTTCATCGCGCACCTGTGTATGATCTTCGACGAGTGCCGCCGCGTGCTGAAATCCTCCGGTACGCTGTGGGTGAACTTGGGCGATTCGTACAGCAAACCCTACAAGTACAACCGCCGGCAAGATCCGAAGTGGAGCGAAAGTTCGAAGAATAACGATTGCCTCATAGACATCGAGGTCGATACGGCGCGTCACCGTATTCCCTCCAAATCGCTGTGCAATATCCCGAACAAATTTGCCGACGAAATGATCTTGCGGGGCTGGGTGCTGCGCAATGAAATCATTTGGTATAAGCCGGCTTGTATCCCTTCGTCCGTCCGCGATCGCTTTACGGTGGACTTCGAAAAGGTATTCTTTTTCACCAAGTCGCAGCGATACTATTTCGGGCAGCAGTTCGAACCGTATGCCGAATCGACTTTCGGACGCTATTGCCGCGCTCGAACACTCAATGGAAAGAGCGCGAATTATCGGAAGTTGAATGGTATCGGGATGCAACGGACGACCGATCCCCACGGCCGCAATATGCGATGCGTATGGCGCGTGCCGTATGAGCCGAGCAAAGAGGCCCATTTTGCCATGTATCCTTCACGGCTTGTCGAGACACCCGTCAAGGCCGGATGCCCCGATGGAGGAGTCGTCCTCGATCCTTTCATGGGTAGCGGAACAACGGCGGTCGTCGCGTGTCGGCTGGACCGGAAATACATCGGTTTCGAACCCAATTCAGAATACATTGCAATATGCAATAAACGCCTGAAATAAAGCGACTTATTCTCGTAAAACAGTCGGAAATTAACTTGCGTGTTCCGAAAGATGATGCCATCTTTGTCATGCAATAAACAGCTAAATAAGAGGGCGTTATGAAAAAGACAGTCATTGTAAACGGCGAGCGCAGAAAGATTGAATTCGAGTATCGGGTAACCGATAAATTAATCAGCCGCGAAAAGAGCAAACGATGGGATAAGAAGTGGGGCTGGCTCGAAGTCGACACCTGTTACCATGAAGCGGTAGCCATCGTCGACGGCGTGGAGTATCCGAGCATCCGGCGCTGGCATACGGAAGGAGGACGGTATTCGGAAGAATATTTCTACAACGGACATTTTTACAACTCGCATAAGAAGATGATCGAGCGAATCCTTGAATTGTCGAACGGCGGGAGGGCAACCTCCCCGCACAAATAACGAAGCGATATGGAAGCGAAATTTGAAAAAGGCCAGCGGGCACGGGTAACGAAGAAGAACGGCAAGGTCGTGGAGGGTACGATTCGGGATTGGGGTTACAACCCCTGTACTTTCGAACGGGAGTACAGCCTCGATTACATGAAAAAAGGCAAACGATGGACGATGATCTGCATTCCAGAAACAAACATAGAGGCTATCGAGTAGCGAATTCGAGAGCACAATAACAGGCTCCCAAAGAAACCTGTTATTGCGCTCTCTTTTGTCATAAATAGTTGAAAATAAAGGTGATAATTGCCGCGAATCAACTTGCGTGTTCCAGAAAGTGATGCCATCTTTGTAGTGCGATAAACGATTGATAACCAGCAAACTAATACGACAATGAAAAGAATGGAAGCACTAAGGATCGCAACGAATTTTTACACGTTCCGCATGGGGGCAAAACCCAATTCGATGGCCATTGCCCGGATGGAATCCGCCGAGGGACGCATAACAATGCATGCGACGACCTATGACGAAAATGAGGACGATGAGGTAACCTACGAGATCGAACTCGATCCGACGACGGATGCCCTCACGCTGCGGCGGGTGCTGGACGAGTATCGGGTAAGTGACTTTGCACAGGATGCCAAACAGCTCTCGGAGTTGAAGGAAGGCGACCTGTTCAGGCTGGAAAGCGATTGCGTCGTTTACCGCTTCCTTCGGGCCGGGACGCTTTACAACAAGTCGTTCTACTGCTTTACCCGTCAAGGCGAGGAGCACATCTACCGCCGACGGAATATTACGGTGTACCCCTGCAGCAGATGACTGCCGAATTCTCACCTGCGATTCCGGCCCCTCAAGGCCGGTTTCGCTCATTCTAATTCTAAAAATGTCGTAAATTATTGAAAATAAAGCAAATAAATATTTGAATTGACTTGCGTGTTCCGAATAGTGATGCCATCTTTGTGATACAATAATAAACAATTAGTACACAGGATATTATGACAGTACAGATTGCAAAACTCAACAGCAAAATTGATAGCATGGAGATAGAATTCGGGCGTAACCGCATGGAGATGCAACGCCTCATCGACGAAAACAAATGTGGCTCCGTCCGCTACGATGAACTGCTCGCCCGCAACCGCGCAATCAACGATGCAATCCGCGTATTTTTGGAGCAAATCTGGAAACTCGAAAAATAGGGACGAGATATGAATCGCACAGGAAAACTCGACTACACCTTCGCCTTGCGGCGTTACTGCCGATTGGCGATTACAGTTTACGATACCAAGACGAAAGAGCGTGTTGCGCACCGCACTACGCGCATCGAGGAGGGTAAGATGTACGAAGCGGAGCGCCGCCTGCTCCATACGATCAACAAGACGCTCGGCACGAACTTCTGACACGATAACGGAATTACAATACTCTAAAATTTAAGAACTTATGAGTACAAAAGTAAAAGTCGGAGACCGGATCCGTATCCTGCACCTCCGAGACGAGGATACCCGTTACGACGGACGTGAAGGAACGGTCGAGTTTATCGACGCTATCGGCCAATTGCACGGCTCGTGGGGCGGACTGGCCGTTATCCCCGAAGTGGACTCGTTCGTGGTAATATTGTTGGATGTAAATAGTTGATAATAAACAAAATAAATCCTCGGATCGACTTGCGTGTTCCGAATAACAATGCCATCTTTGTTATGCGATAAACAACTGAATAGCAACGTATTAAATTACAAAATTATGACACGCAAAGAAAATTTACTGAAAGAGGTTTACCTTTTGAAAAACCGGACCGCCGAAATGGAAGGCAAACAAACGATCGATATCGATACATACTCTCAAGGGTGGCGTTTTCGGGATGAGGCTGCAAAGTCGAAGGTCTACGAACTCGAATCGCGCATCGAGTCGTCGAAAAAGAGCCTTGCCGAAATCATCGAACAAAAACGCGTCGCCGAAGCACGCGATGCCTATTTCGCTACGCCGGAAGGTGCGGCACATAAGGCTCGGCTGGAAGGGGCGATTGAAACGAAGAGTACCGCGTGGAAACAGACCGAGCAGCAGCTTATCTCCGATATCGAAAACCGCCTGCACCATACGCTCGGAGCACATTGGGGCGTATGCGGATTTACGAACTATTCCGATTGCTGCACGCTTTGTATCGGAATTATCGACGCGGAGAAATCGACGGAAGATCATCGCGTGTTCATTTTCGGACAGACGACCGATATCCGTTACAGCGCGAGAAGCTGGTGCGAAGAGCGGGAACGCTTCGAGATCAACATCGGAACCTGCGGCAGTTGTTCCCTGATAGGTGGCGAGAGCGAAGGCGAGTATTCCCGCTTCTACATCGGTATCGGCTTTCTTTTCGCCGACAAGAAGTTAATACAGTGGCTGCACGATACGATGCGCGATGGCTCCCGCAGCTTGAACACCCTTGTCGAAGAGATGGACGCCTTGCGAGAGCAGTTGAAAAACCCGACGGCGGGAGAAAGGGTATAGCCCTTTCTTTCCGCCTGCGATTCCGACCCGCAAGGCCGGCTACGCTCGTTTTGTATATCGTTGTAAATGGTTGAAAATAAAGCGAATAAATCTACGGAAAGACTTGCGTGTTCCGAACTATGATGCCATCTTCGCGGTGCAATAAACAGTTGAGCAACCGTATCTTAAACTAAAAATGAGAGCTATGATGTACGACAGAATGATCGAAGAGTACGAGCAGAAACAGTCCGAGTACCGTGCTACGCTGGATGCAATGATCGAACGGGATTATTTCGGTACGGCGTTACAGGAGATAAAGGCGAAGATCGAGATGTGCAGCGAGTTCATCGCTTTCCTCAAGCGTTGCGAGCAGGAGGAGATCGAACTCGAAAAGGAGAATAAGCGTATTCAAGAGGAGGCCGAACGATGAATTTCGAGATTCAGAACTTGCGCGACACGGTGCATAACCGCCGTGTTTGCAGGGAGGCTACGGAAATGTACGGCGTAGCACATTTCAAATGGGAGCTCAAAGAGAAAACGATCCATATCGAGGCGACCGACCTCGATATGGATCGTTTCCGGGAATTCATGCATTACTTACAATAAATACCGACGACCTATGAACACGCAAGTAAAACCGGGCGGCAAGATCCGTATCCTCTACCTCGAAGGCGAGGCCGACTATTACGACGGCAAAAAGGGAACAGTCGGGTTCATCGATTTGCTCGGACGGCTTCACGGCTCGTGGGGCAGCCTTGCCGTCATTCCTGAAGCCGACCGATTCATCGTAATCGAGCGGGCGGAATAATCGCCTGCTCGCTTTCTGCGATCCCGGTTCGCAAAGACCAGTTCCGTTCGTTTGCCTAATGATGTAAATAGTTGAAAATAAATCATATAAATCCGTCGATTAACTTGCGTGTTCCGGATAATGATGTTATGTTTGTCATGCGATAAACGATTAAAACAGAGTGTGTTATGAGTACGAAAGCAAGAATAGGAGTGCAATTGCCAACAGGCGAAATCAAGAGTGTTTATGTATGGCGGGACGGTAATCCCGATACGTTGGGCACGATCCTGAACGAATGCTACGCCACACCGGAAAAAGCGGCCGCATTGGTCGAGCGCGGCAACCTGCTCGACGTCGAACGGACCTTACGCCGCTGTACGTTCGAACGTCCGGAGGAGGGATACGACAACAACCCGCGGCTCCACAAGACGTTCGCCGCCTACCTGCGTGAGCGGGAGTACGACATCCGTTACAAATACATCTACCGCAATGGAGCATGGAGCTATTGGGAGATCGGCGCATAGCCGACCTCCCGGTCCTTTGAAATGCGGAAATTATGAATTCGAGGAATCGGCTGGTAAATGAAAATACTCCCGAAAACCGGCTGTCTGAATTAAGTATAAAACATTGATAATAAAGCAAATAAATCTTCCGAAAGACTTGCATGTCCCGAATGATAGCGTTACCTTAGACTTACAATAAAGCACTGAACACGAACAACTTAAAAGCATAAAGCCATGAAAAGAGAACAGGCCCTTCGGATCGCAAGAACCCTCGTAGCGCAGACTTCGGACATCAAGATAGTCGATATCAAGATCAAGAGCATGGAACCCGCCGGCGGGAGGATAACGGTTGCTGTCGATGCCGTAAGCGAGGAGGATGGAAACGACCGTTATGAGGTCGAGATCGACCCGATGGCCAACTCCGTCTCCCTAAAAGAAATGAAAGGCTCGTATTCGCTCGATGAATACCTGAACGAGCCGATGCGTATGTCTGAACTCAATCCCGGCCAGCTTTTCAAACTGAAGTACGACTGCGTGGTCTATGAATACTACCGTACCGTCCGAGACCGTGAGAACCGAGCGATCTATCGATTCACGCGCAAAGGAAGCTGTAATATTGCACAGTCGGT
>ENA-ORLY01002074-ORLY01002074.1-human-gut-metagenome-genome-assembly--contig:-NODE-2074-length-20756-cov-12.004739_pt1 | contig 20756 bp, 17 predicted proteins | sample MGYA00243071_ERZ508832 | MGnify/ENA primary metagenome ERZ508832 (study PRJEB26277, sample SAMN04329777) | human gut metagenome | biome: human-associated habitat | host: Homo sapiens | place: USA... | reverse complement strand
CTGTTCGAGAACAACGACCTGAAGGCTTCCGGCACCGGCATCTATCAGGAAGTGTTCGATAACATCGACTACGGCGACGAGACCCCCGAAGAGGCTGTCAACGGCCTGCTGGACGGCATGGAGTCTGTCGGCTACACCATCGCCTGATTTCTCCCCAACGCTTTGATCTGATCCCCGGGGCACCTGTCGCCCAAACGGCAGATGCCCCTTTTTTTATCAGAGATGTATTACAAATTTCTGACAAAATTGTATCAGATCTTTTTCAGACCTGCTCCGAAATTCCTTAAAAAGGAGGATTTCCCAGATGAAAGAAAGCAACGCCCCGGTTATCGGGCGCACTCCGTTCCAGAAGTGGCTGGACAAGTATCAGGGCATCCTGTACCTGATCCCCTGGATCATCGGCTTTGTGGTTTTTAAGGCTTTCCCCTTCGGTCAGTCGCTGTACTACAGCTTCACCGATATGAACTTCTTCAAGTCCGGCACCACCTTCGTCGGCCTGCAGAACTACATCACCGCCTTTACCACCACCAAGATCACCAAGGCACTGATCATCACCTTCAAGTACGCCTTCATCACCGTGCCCCTGAAGCTGATCTTCGCACTGTTCATCGCATACATCCTGAACTTCAAGATCGCATGCGTCAACCTGTTCCGTACCGTGTACTACATTCCCTCCATCCTCGGCGGCTCCGTTGCCATCGCCGTGCTGTGGAAGGCTGTGTTCAGCAAGGACGGCCTGCTCAACACCGTGCTGCGTGCCGTGACCTTCGGTCTGGTGCAGGGCCCGGAGTGGCTGAGCGACCCCCACTACGCGCTGTGGATCATCTGCTTCCTGCGTATCTGGCAGTTCGGCTCTGCCATGGTGCTGTTCCTGGCCGCTCTGAAGGGCGTGCCCGCAGACCTGTACGAGGCTGCCACCATCGACGGTGCCGGCAAGTGGCGTCAGTTCTTCTCCATCACCGTCCCGATGATCACCCCCATCATCTTCTACAACCTGGTCACTCAGATCTGCCAGGCATTCCAGGAGTTCAATGGCCCGTACATCATCACCAACGGCGGCCCCCGTGGTTCCACCACGCTGATCTCTCTGCTGGTTTACAACTACGCATTCAAGTCGTATGACATGGGTATGGCATCCGCTCTGGCATGGATCATGTTCATCATCGTCTGCGTCCTGACGATCATTGCATTCACCAGCCAGAAGAAGTGGGTCTACTACTCTGACGAAAGGTAAGGTGACCAGTATGGGAATGAACGCATCGAACAAAATCGCAACCTTCTTTAAGTATTTCGTCCTGATCCTGGTCGGCGTCATCATGATCTATCCCCTGCTGTGGATGATCAGTGCCACCTTCAAGGACAACAGCGAGATCTTTGCAGGCATCAGCCTGTGGATCAAGAATCCCACGCTGGATGGTTACAAGAACGCGCTGAACAACTTTGGCGGCTCCATCAACATCCTGCAGGCCATGCTCAACACCTACAGCTACGTTATCCCCAAGGTGATCTGCACGGTCGTGTCCGCCTGCGTTGCCGCTTATGGTTTTGGCCGTTTCGACTTCCCCGGCCGTAAGCTGCTGTTCAACATCATGCTGGCCACCCTGTTCCTGCCCCAGGTCGTTCTGAACGTGCCGCAGTACCTGCTGTACAACAAGTTCGGCTGGCTGGACAGCCCCTTCTACCTGGCTATCTGGGTCCACTGCGCTTTTGCTACTGAGACCTACTTCGTCTACCAGCTGATCCAGTTCATGCGCAATGTCCCGCGTGACCTGGACGAGGCCGCAGCCATCGACGGCTGCTCCTCCTTCCAGACCCTGTACAAGGTCATCGTGCCCATGCTGGGACCCGCTCTGGTGTCCTGCGCACTGTTCCAGTTCATGTGGAGCTGCAACGACTTCATGGGCCCGCTGCTTTACGTCAGCACCCCCGGCAAGTACCCCATGTCCCTGTTCGTGAAGCTGTCCATGGACGGTGATACCGGTTTTGCCTGGAACAAGATCTTGGCGCTGTCCCTGATCTCCATCCTGCCGCAGCTGATCGTTTTCTTCTGTGCACAGGACCAGTTCGTTGAAGGTATCTCTGCTGGTGCCGTCAAGGGCTAAGCCCCTGTCCCGCTGCGCAAAGAGCATCTGATGCAAACAACACCCCCTGTGCCGTTCCCGTAGAGGGCACAGGGGGTGTTTTATTTGTGAATGATGTATCCCCTTCCGGAACATGCTGCACGCTGCACAACATTGTGCCGTGAGGCACACCTCTTCTGCCGCAGGCAGACATCATAGCCCGCAGGGCTGTACCCTGTTTTCCGCAGGAAAACCCATCATTTCTTATGTGCCTTGCGGTACTGCAGCGGCCCGGTGCCCATCACCTCGTGGAACACACGGCGGAAATGGGCCGCGCTGGCAAAACCGGTCTGCTCGGCCACCGCACTGATGCTCAGTTCCGTGGTCTCCAGCAGCTTCTGGGCTGCCTCGATGCGGCGGTTGTTGATGTAGTCCACGATGGACTGTCCCGTCACCCGCTTGAACAGGCGGCTGAGGTAGTAGGGCGACAGGTAGAACCGCGCTGCCACCTCGCTGAGGGAGAACTTCTGGCGGTAGTTGGCGGCCAGATACGCACAGATGCGCTCCACCGTCTTATTGTGGGGCCGGGCCACCGCGCTGCTCTCCGCGATGCATTCCTGCTCGATGTAATGCAGCACCAGCAGCAGGTACAGCGCGCCCGGGTAATCCGGCTCCTCCATGGCGGTGCGCATCAGCTCCAGCAGGGTGCGCAGGCGGCTGTTCCACTGCACGGAACCGTACAGCACAGCAGACTGCTCCGGCTCAAACAGCCGGGAAAAATCCCGCTGGGTCTGGGTGCGCAGCTCGTGCAGGGCACTGAGCGGGAAACTGCAGCCCACCAGCTCCGGTGCCGCACTGCCCGTCTGCTGGATGCAGCCGCCGCCGGGTCCCAGCAGCAGCGCACTGCCCGGGTTGAGCAGCATGGTCTGCTCTGCGTACTGCAGGGTACAGCCGCTTTCTGCCACCAGCACAACGTAGCAGCTCTCCTCTTCGGCGGGCAGCTGCAGCTTGCCGCCGTTCAGGTGCATCGACACTGCCCGGACCTTTGCACTGATCTTTTCCTGTTCTGCCTTCATTCTTTAACGTCCTCCGCGCACACCCGCTTTTCTTTTTATCATACCATGCCCGCCCGGTGCGGGCAAGCCAAAACCATTTATCAGGAGGTTTTCTCATGAACCTGTCCCTTATCCGTTCCATGACCCGCAGTGCCGTGTTCGAGCTGGAAAACGGCCTGTGCTTCCGTCCGGCCCACCCGTTCGTCGTTACCCTGAACGGCAAGACTGTCTACGAAGCATGCAATACCAATGTGTTCTCCCTGTTCTCCCTGCTGCCCGGTACCGAGTACACCGTGGGCGTGCAGGCCGAGGGCGAGCCCCTGAGCCTGACCTTTGTCACCGAGGCTGAAACGTTCTTTGTGGATGCATCCCGCTACGGCCTGGTGGCCGACGGCGAGACCGACAACACCGGCAAGCTGCAGGCCGCCCTGTCCACCTGCCCCAAGGGCGGCACCGTGTATGTGCCCGCCGGCCGCTACCGCACCGCCAGCCTGTTCCTGAAGAGCAACACCACCCTGTATCTGGAAAAGGGTGCCGTGCTGCTGGGCGACAACGACCGCACCCATTACCCCATCCTGCCTGGCGTACTGCCCAGCGAGAACGAGGTGGACGAGTACTACCTGACCGGCTGGGAGGGCAACCCGCTGAACAGCTTTGCCGGCCTGCTGAACATCACCCAGGTGCACGACGTCGTGGTCACCGGTGAGGGCACCCTGGACTGTGACGCCCAGAACGGCGACTGGTGGGTGAACCCCAAGATCAAGCGCATCGCCTGGCGTCCCCGCGCGGTGGCCATGGTGGACAGCGAAAAGGTCTGCCTGCACGGCATCACGGTGCAGAACAGCTACTCCTGGACCATCCACCCCATCTTCGTCAAGCACCTCGACCTGCTCAACTTCAACATCAACAATCCCTACAACGCCCCCAACACCGACGGCATCGACCCCGAAAGCTGCGAGTACACCCGCATCATCGGCGTGAACATCCATGTGGGTGACGACTGCATTGCCATGAAGGCCAGCAAGGTGTTCCTGGGCATGAAGCTCAAGAAGAGCTGCGAGCACACCATCATCCGCAACTGCCTGCTGGACAAGGGCCACGGCGGCATCGTCATCGGCAGCGAGATGAGCGGCGGCGTGAAGGACATGGTGGTCACCCAGTGTCTGATGGACCACACCGACCGCGGTCTGCGGGTCAAGACCCGCCGCGGCCGCGGCAACACCGCCGTCATCGACGGGCTGGTGTTCCGCAACGTGGAGATGCGCGGGGTCAAGGCGCCCTTCGTCATCAACATGTTCTACTTCTGCGACCCGGACGGCCACGGCCCCTATGTGCAGTGCCGCGACGCCATGCCGGTGGACGAGTACACCCCCAAACTGGGCAGCCTGACCATGGAGGACATCGCAGCCACCGACGCACAGTTTGCCGGCTGCTACTTCGACGGCCTGCCGGAGCAGCCCATTGAGCGCGTTTCCATGAAAAACGTGACCATTACCTTTGACCCCAACGCCGAGGCCGGTCAGGCCGCCATGGCCGACAACCGCCCGCTGGTGAAGAAGCTGGCCATCTACGCCGAGAACGTCAAGGAGATCGACCTGCACAACGTGAAGATCGAGGGCTACGAGGGCGAGCGCCTGCACTTTGTCAACGTCGGCCATTTTGAGGAGGACTAATGCCATGACCCATGAAGAGATCCTGTCCATGCTGGGCGATTATGTGGACTACCTGATCGCCAATTCCAGCGCCGAGGCACCCATGTGGAACATCGAGAAGGTGCGCAGCGGCAAGCCCAACAAGTGGAACTACATCGACGGCTGCATGATCACCGCCTGCCTGAGCCTGTACCACACCACCGGAGACAAAAAGTATCTGGACTTTTCCAAAGATTTCATCGACTACTTTGTGCAGGAGGACGGCTCCATCAAGACCTACGACCCCAAGGAGTACAATCTGGACAACGTGAATCAGGGCAAGAACCTGTTCATCCTGTACGACATCTTCGGGGACGAGAAGTACCGTAAGGCCATCGACACCATCCGCAGCCAGCTGCTCACCCAGCCCCGCACCAAGGAGGGCAACTTCTGGCACAAGGACATTTATCCGTGGCAGGTCTGGCTGGACGGCACCTACATGGCCCAGCCCTTCTATATGGAGTACGAGACCCGTTACAACAAGATGCAGGGTTGCATTGACAGCTACAAGCAGTTCATGAACATCAAGAAGCACATGCGGGACGAGAAGACCGGCCTGTACTACCACGGCTACGACGAGAGCCGCCAGATGTACTGGGCCGACCCCGTCACCGGCTGCAGCCCCAACTTCTGGCTGCGCGCCATGGGCTGGTTCATGGTGGCCATGGTGGACGTGCTGGAGCGCATGGACGAGCAGCTGTACAACGAGTACCGCGGCATCATGGCCATGCTCAAGCAGACCATCGAGGACGTGCACAAGTTCCAGGACGAGGAGACCGGCATGTTCTGGCAGGTGATGGACCACCCCGGCGTGGAGGGCAACTATCTGGAGACCAGCGGCACTGCCCTGTTTGCCTACGCGGTGCTCAAGGGCGTGCGCCTGGGTTACCTGCCCAAGCGGATGGCTACCTGGGCCGAGAAAGCCTTTTACGGCACCTGCGACAAGTACCTGTCCAAGAATCCGGACGGCAGCCTGCAGCTGGGCGGCATCTGCCTGGTGGCCGGTCTGGGCGGCAAGGACCACCGCGACGGCTCTCTGGCCTACTACTTCAGCGAGCCGGTGGTGTGCAACGACGCCAAGGGCGTCGGCCCGCTGGTGCTGGCCTACACCGAAATGATCGCCCGCAAGAACTGATCCTTCTGCGCGGCATTCCCTGTTTTTCCTGCGGCGTCTGCTTTTTGCGGACGCCGCTTTTTTTGCGCAAAAAGGGGACGGGCAGCGTCCTGCGCTGCCCGTCCCCGTTTTTTTTATAAAGCCTTACTGTGCCTTTGCCAGAGCCTGTGCCACAGCCTCACGGAAGCCGTCGGAGGTCATGGTAGCGCCGGAAGCGCCGTCGATCTCTGCGCTGTTGGCAGCAATGGCGTTCTGGATCAGCTTGTCCAGAGCCGGTGCGCCAATGTCAGAGGACTCGGCATGGGAGTTGACCACGATGTCCGAGATCTTGCCGTCGGTGATGGTCACGGTCACTTCCATGTCGCCGCCGGTGCCGTTCTCCAGAGACATGCGGTTGTACTTGCCGTAGTCTGCATCAAAGATGGACCATGCAACGTTGCCGGTCTGGTGCATGACATTCATGCTCTTGCCCTGCACCCAGGTGCCCTCGTTCATGAAACGGTGGCCTTATGCTGCGCCGCCTGCAGGAGTACGACCAGGCCCACAGCACCGCCCTGCTGCACACCCTGTGCGTCTGCCTGCTGCAGGAGCAGAACCTCCATGCCACGGCCCGGCAGCTTTTCATCCACCGCAATACGCTGGTGTACCGGCTGCAGCGCATCCGCACCCTGCTGCAGCTGGATTTGGATGACGCCGCCGTGCGCAATGTCCTGCGCACCGGCTGCATCCTGCTGGAATACTATCAGGGTGCCTTCTGATTTTTCGCACAAAACAAGCCCCGGCACAGTCTGCATTCCACACTGTGCCGGGGCTTCATTGGTTTGTTTTCGTTACAGGGTCTCTACGCGGTCAAACAAGGAGCCTGCGGCCTCCACTGCGTCCCTGCTGCCAAAGGTCACCTTCACACCGGCAGCCATGGCATCGGCCAGACCGGCGGCCTGCTCTTTGAGCAGAGCTGCGTCCACGGCACACAGGGCCTTGCGGTCGGCAGCCTTCATTGCTTCGGTGATGCCGCAGAAATACTGCCGGTCCAGCTCCCGTGCCTCGGCGCGGGGCTTGCGGGGCGTGTCCAGCTTGGCCACGGCACCCACGATCAGGTCGTTCAGGTCCTTTTCGGTGTAATCGCGGGCGGCCAGCTCCGCCGGGCCCTTGGCAAAGGTGTCGTAGCTCTCGGTCAGGTGGGGGTCCCGGTAGGTGTACAGGTACTCCACGCCGTCCGACGACAGCATGCCGGTGCCGTAGGCGCCGCCCACCTCGCGGATGTTGTGCCACAGGTATTCGTAGCTCATCACGCGGGCCAGCACCTTGCGGTCGCTGCGGCGCTCCATGGGCCACACCTGCACCGCGTAGTTCACGCCGCCGTCAATAATAAAGGCCTCGTTCACCGGCGGGGTCAGCGGCTCCGCATAGGGCTGCGCCGCGTCGCGCTCCTGCGCCGCAAACCGGCTGCCCGGCAGCAGGGTGCGCAAGGTGTCCAGCGCCTGCTCCGAGCCGTGCAGGCTCACGGTGAGCTGGGCGTGCTGCAGCACCTGGGCCCGCAGGGTTTCCAGCTTTGTGCCAAGGCCTGCCCAGTCGGCCTTTTCCAGCAGATCGCACAGGAAGTGATAATAGCTTACGCCGCTGCATCGCTCGCTGGCCGCGTTCTCCACATTGTAGTGGGCACTGGCACGGACCGCCGCATAGGCGTTGCCCTGCTGGATGAACTGCTGTTCCATGTTCAGTTTCTGCTGGCTCAGCACCCGGGCAAAGGCGGCTTCCGCCGCCGGGCCGGTGAGCTGCGTGTCATACAGCCACTCGCCGCCCAGCTCCACGGCCTTTTGCAGGCTGCGTTCCAGCAGGCTCAGGCTCATGGTCAGTTTGGCATGGCAGGGTGCGCCCTCCTGCCGGCCGGTCCAGAAGTCCAGCAGTACGCGGCTGTCGCCCAGCCAGGTGCTGCGCAGGGTGTTCAGCTGCTGGGCCGTGTGGGTCGGCGTGTCCAGCTCGTCCAGCACATCGGTGAGCAGGTCCAGATACGGCAGGTCCTCCGGGGCCACATGGCCCAGGTCATAGTAGAAATTCAGGTACAGGCTGCCCGCCGAGGGGTGGCGCAGCACCGTGGCACCGGCCACCTGCTCGGTCTGCCCGGCCGCGCTGGGGGCACCTTCGCCCAGGTCGGCCACGGTCAGCGGATGATCCAGCACCAGTTTGGCGTCGGTGCGGGCCGGGGCCTGTGTCTCTTCCTGCTTCTTGGGCAGGGTGGGCACCTGCAGCACCTGCACCGGAGCCGGGGCAAACAGGCTGCGCAGCAGCTCGTCGAACCAGCCGTCCGCCATCTTGCTGCGCAGGGAGGCAAACAGCTTATCCGTGTGCAGCAGCAGGGCAGGGTCCCCGGTGTGCAGCCAGCCCGTGGAAGCGTTGATGGCGTCCAGCACGCCGTCCGGCAGGCTGCCCGGCCGCTCCAGCGAGGCAAACTCTGCCGAATTCAGCGAGGCCAGCAGCAGCTCCTGCGGGATGCCCCGGGCCAGTACGTCATCCACTGCCTTGCGCACCGCCGGGGCAAACTTGCGGGCGCTCTCTTCGGTGGCACCCCGCAGCACCAGCTCCAGCGTGGGCTGCAGGGTGCTGTCATCAAAGCCCATGTCGATGTCCGCGCCCAGCTTTTCGGCCAGCAGGGCCGCTTTCAGGGGCGAATTGTTGGTGCCCAGCAGCGCGTCCAGCAGGATCTCCACGCCCAGCTGCCGTTCCCGGTCCGCAAAGGCACCGGTGTACCAGGCCAGTGCGCACTGCACCTCGTCCGGCTCCGGGTTCTCGGTGTAATAGGGCAGCTCCACGCAGGTGCCCGGCTGCTCGTCCTGCACCGTCAGGCGGGGGCGGGTGGTGGTCCTGGGCATCCGGGACAGGTAATCGCGGTCCAGCATTTCCAGCTTTTCGGCCATGTCCATCTTGCCGTACAGGGTGATGCAGCAGTTGTCCGCGCTGTAGTGGCGGCGGTACACCCGCTGATATTTCTCATAGGTCAGCGCCGGGATGCTCTCCGGGTCGCCGCCGGACACAAAGCCATAGGCCGTGTCCGGGAACATGGCACGCTCCAGCGCATTCTGCAGCTGAGCGTCCGGGGTGGCAAGGGCCCCCTGCATCTCGTTGTACACCACGCCGCTCACGGTGCCGTCGGCATCCCGGTGCCAGCCCTCCTGCTCGAACACCGCCCTGTCCACCATGGCCAGCGGGCAGAACACCGCGTTCAGGTAGACATCCATCAGGTTTCTGAAATCCGTCTCGTTGGGAGTGGCAAAGGGGTACACGGTCTTATCCGGGAAGGTCATGGCATTGAGGAAGGATGCCATGCTGCTCTTGAGCAGCTGCAGAAACGGCGAGGTGACCGGGTATTTTTCGCTTCCGGCCAGCACCGAATGCTCCAGAATATGAAAAACGCCGGTGTCATCGGAGGGGAAGGTGCCGAACCCGATGCCAAAGGCCTTGTTGTTGTCCTCATTTTCCACCAGCAGGATGGTGGCCCCGCTCACGTCGTGGGTGAGCACGGTCAGGGTACCGTGCTGCTCGGGGCAGTCCTCTGTGCGGACGAGGGTATAACCGGGAACCTGCTTCATCGCTTTATTCTCCTTTGTGTTTTTGGTCTGGCCCTATTGTATCATTCACCGTTCCAAAACACAATTGCCGGTTTGTAAACAATAACCCAAAAAGGCTCCCCTGTGCATGCACAGAGGAGCCTTTTGAAAAAACGTGTGTTACACCTGCTTGGCGTGTTCCGTCCGGCACGACACCCGGAACAGCACAAAGCCGATGACGAACAGCACCGCGATGCTGCCCAAGCCCACGTTGACACTGCCGGTGAGCTGGCTGCCCACACTGACGATCATGGTGCCCAGGAAGGATGCCCCCTTGCCGCAGATGTCGAACAGGCCGAAGTATTCGCCGGATTTTTCCGCCGGGATGATCTTAGCAAAGTGGCTGCGGCTCAGTGCCTGCACACCGCCCTGGAACATCCCCACCAGCACGGCCAGCACCCAGAACTGCCACTGCTGGGTGAGGAAGAAAGCAAACACCGCAATGCCGGTATAGGCCGCGATGCACACCGGGATCAACTGGCTGGAGGGGTATTTTGCGCTCAGCCGGCCGAAGATCAGCGCCGAGGGAAAGGCCACGATCTGGGTGACCAGCAGCGCCAGCAGCAGGCCGGTGGTGTCCAGACCCAGGGCCGTGCCGTAGGCCGTGGCCATATCAATGATGGTGTACACGCCGTCGATGTAGCAGAAGAACGCCAGCAGGAACCAGAACACCTGCTTGTCCTCATAGAGGTGCTTCAGGGTGTGGCCGATGCGCACAAAACTCTGCCGGATGGCGTGCTGCTCCACCTCCACATAGTTGACCTGCCGGTAGCGCCGGAGCAGCGGCAGGGTGGTGCCCAGCCACCACACAGCCGTGATGAACAGTGCAATGGTCAGGGCGGTCATCTGGCTCATGCCGATGGCCCCGCTGCCCAGCACCAGCGCCAGACACACCACAAAGGGCACACAGCTGCCGATGTAGCCCCAGGCATAGCCGCGGGAGGACACCATGTCCATCCGCTCCGGGGTGGTCACATCGCCCAGCATGGAGTCGTAGAACACCAGACTGCCCGAAAAGCCGATCTTGGCCACGATGAAGATGACCAGGAACGGCAGCCAGGTGCGGGCCGCGCCCATGGCACAGCAGCCCAGCACACCCACGAACAGGCAGAGCATGAAGATGGGCTTTTTGAAATTCTTGGTATCGGCCAGCGTGCCCAGAATGGGCCCCAGCACGGCGGTGACCACCGTGACCACCGAGCTTGCATAGCCCCAGTAGGCCAGATAGTTCACCTTGCTCACGCCGCCGGCCTCCGCCAGCGCATTGAAGAAGATGGGCACCAGGGTTGCGATCATCAGCACAAAGGCCGAGTTGCCCACATCGTACAGGATCCACGCACGCTCCAGCGGCGTGACCTTAAATTTTTTCTTTTGCATTCTTGTTCCTCTCGCACCGCCGTGCGGTGCACTCTCTTTTCCCAGTTGTCTGAACGGCAGGGAGTTTCTCTGACCTCCTGCTGGCCGCCCCTCAGAATTCCCCGAAGGTGTGGTCATAGGCCTTGTCCAGCGGGGTGTCCGTGTCCAGCGTTTCCGCATAGGCTTCGATCAGCCGCACCGCCAGCGGAATGGCCTGCTGGTACAGGGCATCCAGTTTCTCATTGCTCTCGGTGCACTGCGGGTTGGGCTGCGGGTTGGCCACAAGGCCGTGGAGCACGTCGTACTTGCCCACTGCCTTCATGCCGGTGAGCACCACCCAGCGCTTGACCGCGCCGGAGGGCTGCAGCAGCCGGTGCATCGCGATCATCCCCTTGAGGGCGTCCAGCACCTGCAGGCCGGTCAGGCCCTCGTAGAAGGGCGCAATGACCCGGGCATTTTCCGCCGTGGTCCGGATATGGCTGGCCGTGAAGAAGCTCTTCGGGTCATGGCCGTCCCGGCGCAGCAGCATGTCGTCGAACTCGGTCTCGATTTCGCAGTGGCTCACCCCGCTCTGGCGGGTGTAGGCCTCCACATAGGGGTGACAGGTGCTGTCCAGCGCAAAATGACACACGAACCCCAGCGCATAGGCCAGCGCGGCGTCCCGGTCCTTTGCCTGTCGCACCACGCCCCGGGCGCGCTCAAAGAACACCCGGCCCGGCTGCTCGTGCATGGCGTTGCCCAGGGCGCCCACGGGGTTGGACTTGGCTGCATGATAGTAGAACAGCAGATCCGGCCCGTGCAGGCCCACGTCGAACAGGGCCCGGTTTTTCCCGATCTGATCCTGCAGGGCTGCGGGCAGCTGCTGCAGAACATCCGCGCCGAAGCGGCGGTGCGCATAAGTTGACGGCATAAGATCCCCTCCTGTTTCTGTCGGGCGCAATGCGCTCATAGTTTCAGTATAGCAGAAAGTTTCCCGACCTTCTACCCTTTTGTGTCTGATTTCTGTAAAAATTTTGAATGATTCTTACTGCATTCTGCCGGGTCGTTTCTGAAAATATGGGCTCTGCACGCAAAGCGCAAAAAAGCACAGCCGTTCTCAGAACAGCTGTGCTTTTCCGGTATCAATTCTTATATGTTCTCGTAGCCCTGGGGCATCTCGTTTTTGCGGTTGCGATCCATCAGGGTGCGCAGCGCGTCGCTGGCGCTCATACCCTCCTTGACGATGGCGTTCACCGTCTGCACGATGGGCATTTCCACGTTGTACTTGGCGGCAAGCTCCATGGCGGCGGGCAGGGCGTTGATGCCCTCCACCACCATGCCCACTTCCTTTACGGCCTGCTCCGGGCTCTCGCCCTTGCCGATGAGGATGCCGGCGCGGTTGTTGCGGCTGTGCATGCTGGTGGCCGTCACGATCAAGTCACCGATGCCGGCCAGGCCCGCAAAGGTGTGGATGTTGCAGCCCATGGCCACGCCCAGGCGGGCGATCTCGGCAATGCCGCGGGTGATCAGGGCCGCGCGGGCGTTGTCGCCGTAGCCAAGGCCGGTGGAGATGCCCACGCCCAGGGCGATCACGTTCTTCAGGGCACCGCTCAGCTCCACGCCCTTGATGTCGGGGTTGGTGTACACGCGCATGCAGGTGTTGCTGAACACATCCTGCACAAAGCGGGCCGCCTCGTCATCCGGGCAGGCCGACACAATGGTGGTGGGCAGGTCCAGCGCCACTTCCTCGGCGTGCGTAGGGCCGCTCAGGGCCACCAGCCTGCAGTTTTTGGGGCCGCCGTCCCTGTTCAGCTCGTCGGCGATCACCTCGGTCATGGTATATAAGGTATCCGGCTCCATGCCCTTGGCCACATCCACAAGGATCTGACCGTCCGGGATATAGGGCCGTGCCTTGGCGGTGGTGCCCCGCACGAACACCGACGGCACTGCAAACAGCAGCACATCCTTGCCGGTGCACACTTCCTCGATGCTCTTGGTGAACTGCAGCTCGGCCGGGATCTTCATGCCCGGCAGGTTGGGGTGCACCCGTGTAGTGGAGAGGTTGTCCACCTCCGCCTCAATGGCCGACCACACCTGCACTTCGTTGCCGCTGACGGTCAGCATCCGCGCCAGCGCCATGCCCCAGGTACCTGCACCCAGAACGCCAATCTTCCGTTTCGTCACGTTTGTGTCCTCCGTTTGCACCGGCAGCTGGGCCGCCGGTGAATTTGCGCGGCACCGGCAAACCCGGTGTGCACGTTGTTATGCCCATTGTACACGAAAGCGCCTGCCGCGTCAACCGGCTTGCCGCATTGCACAAAGTTCCCGCAGCGGCTGGGACGTTTTTGTTCACAATACGCGATTTTTGCAAACCATTTGCACCGCCGGACGTTTCATGTTATAGTATTCTGGTAGGTTTTGTAGGAATTTCCGCAAACCCCTTGACTTTGAGTATACTCGAAGTTGTATAATACATTCACCGTTGTTTTCTGAGAGTATTTGAGGTACTGTGATCGTTCATGTTTGAAGCACTTTTATCCAACCGCACGGTCAGCGTGCTGGTGGAGGCCCTGCCCCGCATCCTGACGGCCGGCCTTACCATGACCATCCCGCTGACGCTGGTGTCCTTCTTTTTTGCCATGATCATCGCGGTGGTGGTGGCACTGGTGCAGTACGCCAACGTGCCGGTGCTGCGGCAGATCGCCCGGTTCTACATCTGGGTCATCCGCGGCACACCGCTGCTGGTGCAGCTGTTCATCATCTTTTACGGCCTGCCCAGCCTGGGCATCATGCTGGACGCCTTTCCCGCCGCCGTCATCGCCTTTGCCTTCAATGAGGGTGCCTACTGCGCCGAGACCATGCGCGGCGCGCTGGAAAGCGTGCCCCAGGGCCAGCTGGAAGCCGGTTACTGCGTAGGCATGAGCTGGGTGCAGATCATGCGCCGCATCGTGCTGCCGCAGGCTTTGCGCACCGCCGTGCCCGCCCTGTCCAACTCCCTCATCGGCATGATCAAGGACACCTCGCTGGCGTCCAACATCACGGTGGCCGAGCTGTTCATGGCCGGTCAGCGCGTGGCGGCCCGCACCTACATCTTCCTGCCCATCTACTGTGAGGTGGCGGTGGTGTACCTGCTGTTCTGCACGGTCATCACCAAACTGCAGGCTGTGCTGGAGCACCGGCTCAACGCCCGGGGCTTCCAGTAAGAAAGGAGTGTGGAACCCATGGCAATGATGGAGATCCGGAACGTCCACAAGACCTTCCGCACCTACGCAAAAGCCGGTCTGCGCCCCGGTGCACACAAGGTGGTCAGCGAGCTGCCGGTGCTGCAGGGCGTGGACCTGACCGTGGAAAAAGGCGATGTGGTGGCCATTCTGGGCCCTTCCGGCTCCGGCAAGACCACCCTGCTGCGCTGCCTGAATTTTCTGGAGACCGCCGACGCAGGCCAGCTGGTGCTGGACGGCGAGACCTTTGACCTGGCCCATGCAGGCCGGGCCGACATCGCCCGGCTGCGCAAAAAGACGGCCTTTGTGTTCCAGAACTACAACCTGTTCCGGAACAAGACCGCCCTGCAGAACGTGACCGAGGGACTCATCGTGGCCCGCAGGATGCCCCGGGAGCAGGCCGACGCCATCGGCCGCCGCATGCTGGAAAAGGTGGGTCTGGCCGACCGGGCCGACTACTACCCCCGCCAGCTCTCCGGCGGTCAGCAGCAGCGCGTAGCCATTGCCCGTGCCCTGGCCACCGACCCGGAGATCATCTACTTCGACGAGCCCACCAGTGCGCTGGACCCGGAGCTGACCGGCGAGGTGCTGAGCGTGATGCGCCAGCTGGCCGAAGAGGGCATGACCATGCTGGTGGTGACCCACGAGATAGGCTTTGCCCGCAACGTTTCCTCCAAGACGGTGTTCATGGAGAACGGCGTGGTGGTGGAGCAGGCTCCCTCCCGCGAATTCTTTGCCGACCCGAAGGAGGAGCGCACCCGGGCCTTTTTGCAAAAGATCGCCCACACGGAGTGATATACGGTCATCGGGGAGCTTTCTCCTCGGACACGAATACGGGTTGCGGCTCCCAGCGCATGCGGCGGCCCTTGAGCGAGCCTTGCATTCTGCTGGCCGCTGTCCCAACAGCAACTCCCTGTTTCCGCCGCTGGCGGCGGTCGTTGCCGTTGCAGGCCATTCCATCGCCCGCCCTATTGCCCTACGGGCAACAGGGTCCCACCCCAGCGGACGGTCCTCGGAGAAACGCCCCGATGGCCGCCTAGACAAACATTTTAACTGAAAGGATATTTCTATGAAACGCAGAACCTTTATTTCTCTGATGAGTGTGATGGCTGCCGCTGGTGTGCTGACCCTGGCAGGCTGCTCTTCCAATTCCGGCAGCAGCGCTGCCGCTTCCGGTGCGGCTTCTTCGGCTGCTTCCACCGGCGCTGCCGACCAGCTGGCCGCCATTCAGACCAACGGCAAGCTGGTGGTGGCACTGGAAGGTGCCTGGCAGCCCTGGAGCTACCACGACGAGAGCGACACCCTGGTGGGCTACGACGTGGAAGTCTCCCGCGCCATCGCCGAGAAGCTGGGCGTGGAGCCGGAGTATGTGGAAAGCGACTGGGACAGCCTGTTCGCCGGTCTGGACGCAGGCCGCTTTGACATCGTGTGCAACGGCGTCGAGGTGACCGACGAGCGCGCCAAGACCTACGACTTCACCACCCCTTACGGCTACATCCACACCGCACTGGCCGTGCGCAAGGACAACGAGGACATCAAGAGCTTTGAGGACCTGAAGGGCAAGACCACTGCCAACAGCCTGGCTTCCACCTACATGGAGCTGGCCGAGAGCTATGGTGCCACCGTGCAGGGCATCGACACGCTGGAAGAGACCATCCAGCTGCTGACCGCCGGCCGCATCGACGCCACCCTGAACGCCGATGTGTCCTTCTACGACTACCTGAATGTGCATCCGGACGCCGACTTCAAGCTGGTGGCCCAGACCGAGGACGCTTCTCATGTGGCCATCCCGGTGCGCAAGGGCGACGACAGCGCTTCCCTGCTGGAAGCCATCAACACTGCCATTGAGGAGCTGCGCGCCGACGGCACCCTGAAAGCTCTGGGCGAAAAATACTTTGGGCAGGATATTTCTTCGGAGGACTAAGAAGCTCAGCCCTCTCCGTCTGCTCCCTTCGTTTCCATCCAGCTCCCCCGAAAGGGGGAGCTTTTTTGTTGCCTGCCATATTTTTTTGTGCTCCTCTATTGACTTGTGCAATATTATATGTTATATAATATTATAGAAACAGGTCACATCGAAAGGAGGTTGTCCCCACATGAGTTTTCCCATCAGTGCCGCGCTGCTGGATGCCATTGTGCTGTCCGTGGTGGCGCAGGAGCCGGAAGGTACCTACGGCTACAAGATCACCCAACAGGTCACCCACACGCTGGAACTGAGCGAATCCACCCTGTATCCGGTGCTGCGCCGGCTGCAGAAAGACCAGCTGCTCACGGTCTACGATGCGCCCTTCAATGGCCGCAACCGCCGCTATTATCAGATCACCTCCGCCGGGCGGGCGCAGCTTGCCGCCTACGCGCAGGAGTGGAGCCGCTACCGTTCTTCCATTGACACATTTTTCAGAGAGGTGGAATGATCTATGACCCGTACTGCATTTCTTGCTGCGCTGGAGCAGCTTCTGGCTCCCCTGCCGGAGGCCGAGCGCAAGGACGCTTTGAGTTATTACGAAGATTATCTGGATGCCGCCGGGCCGGAAAAGGAGACCCAGGCCATCGCAGAGCTGGGCAGCCCGGAGGAGGTCGCCCGCAAGATTCTGGACGAGCAAAGCCCGCAAGGCGCCTCTGCCGCCCCGGCATCCCCTGCCCCGCGTTCCCGCTGGCGCATGGTGCTGGGCGGCGGGCTGGCGGTGCTGGTGCTGGCCTGCTTTTTCTTCCAGCATTCCAAAGCCACCCCTGTGCAGCCGGTCGAGCCTGCGTCCCCGGCAGCAGACAGCAGCTCTGTCCCGGAGGAGGCCAGCAGCAGCTATCTCGCTGTCCCAGCCGATACCGTGCCCCTCACCATTCCTGCTGATGACCTTGGGGAAAGCACCCTGCAAATCCCGCTGGAAAAGCTGGATCAGGAGTTGAAGCTCAGCCTGAACTACGGTTCTGTGACCTTTGTCACCGATCCGTCCCTCACCTCGGACAAATACGCCACCTTCCAGTTCGACAACTTCCCGCATTCGCCCGTTCTGCGCACCACCGGCGGGGATGGCCGTACTACCCTGACCTTTGAAATGCCGGAAAACTGGCAGGTAGCCGAGGATGCCCCCGAAGCCATGCTCACCGTCACAATCCCGGCAGACGCCCTCACCCGGCTGATCATCAGCTTGGAGACTGGCGATGTCCGCCTTGCGCCCATGCAGCTGAAAACGCTGACTGTTGCGCTGAACAATGGCAGTCTGCGTGCCGAAAACCTGACCGTGACCCGCGACATGCTGGTCGAACTTCCTGCTGGCGAATGTATGATCGATCACCTTTCCATTGCGGAATACGCCAGTATCGCTGCGACCCGCTGCATCCGTCTGCATCTGGATGGAGACCCCGCCGACTACACGACCGATGCCCGCACGGATAACGTTGTACGCATCGGCACAAAAACATACGATAAACGCTATACCTCTACCGGTTCCAACGGGACCCTGAATCTTTACGCCAAAGGGCTGATCGATCTGAACGTTGAGGAATAACGCCCCGCATAACAAAAAGCGCCCCTCTTCCATGGCTTTGCACCAGAGAAGAGGGGCGGTTTTGTGCTTATTCCTGATGAAAATAGTCGTAGATGGTCTGGGCCAGCTGCTTGCCCACGCCGGGGGTGTTTTCCAGCTGGTCCGGGGTAGCCTCCTTCACGGCCCCCACGCTCTTGAACTGCGTCAGCAGGGCTTTGGCAGTTTTAGGGCCTACGCCCGGCACCTCGGTGAGGGTGGAGGAGTAGCTTTTCTGCTTCATCTGCTGCTTGCGGTAGGCGTTGGCGAACCGGTGGGTCTCGTCCTGGATGGCAGTGATGAAGGTAAAGGTGCCGCGGTTCATGTTGATGGCGATTTCCCGGCCCTCGCTGTCCACCATGGCCCGGGTACGGTGGTGGTCGTCCTTTACCATGCCGAACAGCGGCACCTCTGCCAGAGCCGTCCCGGCCAGGGCCTGCCGGGCGGCACTGACCTGTCCCCTGCCGCCGTCCATCAGCAAAAGATCCGGCTTTTGGCCAAACCAATTGCCGCCGGGCTGGTCATTCTGGGCCTGCGCGGCGTATTTTTCGTACTCTGCCGCCCGGCGGGAGACAGTTTCTGCCAGCGAGGCGTAGTCGTCGGTGCCCGCCACAGTTTTCATCTTGAACTTGCGGTAGCCCGCCTTGAAGGGCTTTCCGTCCTTGAAGGTGACCATGCCGCAGACGCTGGTGCCATCGCCCCAGTTGGAGATATCGTAGCTCTCGATGGCGCGGGGCGGCTTTGCCAGCCCCAGCACCTGGGCCAGCTCGTCCAGCAGTTTTTCTTCCCGGGCGTAGCGGCCACTCTCCCGCGCCAGACGCTCCACCGCGTTGGTGTGCGCCATCTCCACCAGATGAGCCTTGTCGCCGCGCTGGGGCACATACAGCTGCACTTCGCTGCCGCGCTTCTGATTCAGCGCCTGCTGCAAGGCATCTACGTCCGGCGGCAACGCATCCACCGCGATGATCTTGGGGATCTGCTCATCGTCCAGATAATACCGGGGCAGAAATTCCTCCCGCACCGCGTCGATATCCGCTGTGTCGTGGAACAAAAACTCCCGTTTGTCCGTCAGCCGCCCTTCGCGGAAGCGCAGCACCGCCGCGCATACGCTGCCGGGCGTACCGGCCAGCGCCACCACGTCCATCTCTACGTCCGGATCCACGACCACCTTCTGCCCGGCACTGACCTTGGTGATGGCGTTGATCTGGTCCCGGATGAGGGCCGCCGTCTCGAACTCCAGCCGGTCGGAGGCCTCCCGCATCCGCTCGTTGAGAGTTTTCAGGATATCCTTTTTGCCGTAACGGATCAGGTGCACCGCCCCTTTTACCGCCTCGTTGTAGGTCTCGCAGCTGATCTTGCCGCTGCACACTGCCATGCACTTGCCGATGTGGGCGTTCAGGCAGGGGCGGCCCTTGCCGATGTCCTGCGGGAAACGCTTATTGCACCGGGGCAGGCGGAAGGCATCCATGGCGGTCTCTGCCATCTGCCGTGCCGCAAAGCTGGAGGTGTAGGGGCCGATATACTCTGCCCCGTCCTCCTCCTTTTGCAGGGTGAAGGAAAGGCGCGGCCAGTCCTCCCGGGTGACGCGGATATAGCTGTAGCCCTTGTCATCCTTGAGCAGGATGTTGTACTTGGGCGTATGCGCCTTGATCTGGCTGGCTTCCAGCACCAGCGCCTCAAACTCGCTCTGGCAGACGATGACGTCAAAGGCATAGGCGTGGGCGATCATCTGGCTCACCTTGTTGTCGTGGGGCACGCCCTCGCGGAAATACTGGCTCACCCGGATGCGCAGGCGCTTGGCCTTGCCGATATAAATGATGGTGTCGCTTTTGTCCCGGATGATATACACCCCGGGCAGCAGCGGCAGCATACAGGCCTTCTGGTACAGCTCTGCCTTGGTCATTTGCTGCGATCCCTCCCAACACGAAAAAAGCGGCAGGGAACCCCCGCCGCTCTTTGGTTACATGATCTTTCAGACTTACTCTGCGAAGCCGGACTCCACCAGCTTGATCAGGCCGTCCACGGCAGCCTGCTCGTCAGCACCGTCTGCGATGATGCGGATGGTGGTGCCGCCCACGATACCCAGAGACAGAACGCCCAGCAGGCTCTTTGCGTTCACGCGGCGCTCTTCCTTCTCGACCCAGATGGAAGACTTGAACTCGTTAGCCTTCTGGATGAAGAAGGTTGCCGGACGAGCGTGCAGACCAACCTGATTTTCAACCGTAACTTCTTTCACGTACATAGTAAAGCGCTCCTATCTAATATCGTTTTGGTAGCTCAAAGCTATAGTGCCTGTTGCGTTACACTCATTTTAGCGCAAGTCGAAACCGTTGTACAGACCCCCGGCGCATTTTTGGCGGTTTCTCCAATCAGAAGGGGGCCATTTTTCATTATTTATACAAAGATAATAAAATTATTCCCGAAAGGTTATAGGGGTAACACAAAAGTTTTCAACATTTTTTCGACCGCGGCGCGCATTCTCGCCCGGTTTTGTGCGTTTGTGACACCTTGCGGCCCCCTTCGGCAGGAACGGTTTCCGGCCTGCTTCGCCGTCGGGTTCAGGCTTCTGCCGGGCCCTCGTAGCGCATTTCCAGCAGCTCGGCGCGGGCGGTGACAGAGCCGTCCTTTGCAGGGTCGAACACCTCGGCCACGCCGCACACCTTCCAGCCCATGCGGCGGTAGAGGGCAATGGCCCGGGTGTTTTTGTCCAGTACCGTCAGCACCGGGTGCGCGTGCTCCGGCAGCTTTTTGCGGGCAAAATCCAGCAGTTTCTGCCCCAGCCCTTTGCCCCGGGCGTCTGCCGTGATGAACAGGTGCTCGACCTGCCCGGTCTTGTGGCTCACGGCCACCATGCCGTCCGGCACGTCCTTGGTGCAGTGCAGGTAGACCGCCCAGCCCTGCTGTTTTTCTTCTTTGAGCTGCGCATAGAAGAACTCCGGGGTCCACTCCGCCAGAGCTTCTTCCGTCCAGCAGCCCTCGCAGACAGTGCGCCGCCCCTCGGCAAACAGCCGGGCAGCGGCAGCAAACTGCTCCTCGGTTTTCACCAGCCGCATGTTCTCGCCCCGCTTCCACTTGGGCAGCTGGGTGATGGGGTGGGTCTCGCACCATTGCTCGTACAGCTCAGGCCGGCGCAGACGGGTACGCTCCCGGCTCTGCT
>ENA-ORLY01002073-ORLY01002073.1-human-gut-metagenome-genome-assembly--contig:-NODE-2073-length-20770-cov-2.767409_pt1 | contig 20770 bp, 17 predicted proteins | sample MGYA00243071_ERZ508832 | MGnify/ENA primary metagenome ERZ508832 (study PRJEB26277, sample SAMN04329777) | human gut metagenome | biome: human-associated habitat | host: Homo sapiens | place: USA... | reverse complement strand
CGTTATTTTTAACATCTTCCATCAGTTGATTTAGATCAAACCATTTTGCTGACTGGATTTCTGACTCCTGCAGCACAAGATCTTTGATCTGCACAGGTTTTGTGTAGAGATACAGTGTACTAAATTCATGATTGTGAAACGGCTTTCCATAAAAGATACTGTGGCTGTTTCCTTCATGTGTGCCAATAGGAATAAGATCGCTAGGTGAAGCCTTGATTCCAAGTTCTTCTGAGAGTTCACGAATCGCAGAATCAAGGACAGAGCTTCCTGCTGGAACATGACCGGCAGACGAGATATCATAGCAGTCCGGGAAAGAATCTTTGTCGTGGCTTCGCTTTTGGAGAAGCAATTCATAGGCAGGCTTATTTTGTGAAGTGCCGGCTTGTGTGTCAGAAGCGATTCCATCCTTTGCCTCAACAGGACGCACAATCCACACATGACCAGTTCTGTGCGGTGTATCAAGAAGATGGCACAAAGAACGCTCCCTTGTCAGTCCTGTCGGTACACCGTTTTCATCTAGGATATCGAAAAGCTCAAGCTTTTTGCCATTTAGATTTGCGTCAATAAGGCGGTGCTCATTTACCTGATCATAAGTGAGTTTCAATGAAAAGAAAGGTGCATCTTCTAGCAACAGCTTAAAAAAGATAAGATCTCCTTCAAACAAATTTAGCGTCAGCAATTTATCCTTTGGAACCCACTTAAGCTCGCCTTCATTACAGGAGGTCATTTCACCTTCAAAGCCATCAGCCGTATAGAGGCAGACATATTCGCATATATCGCGGTAAACAAATGTCAGAATACCGCGCATTTTGTAGGAAGTAAGTGTGAGTCCGGTTTCTTCCTTAACTTCGCGTAGCAGACACTCATCAGGACTTTCATTTTCTTCAAAGTGACCGCCAACACCAATCCACATATCTTTATTAAAATCATGTTCCTTTTTTGTGCGATGCAGCATTAGATAATGATCGTCGCGCTCTAAATAGCAAAGTGTAGTAAATTCCATAGCATTTTGTCCTTTCAACCTGTATTTCGTTTATCGTAGCACATATCACAAGATACAGCAATAAGGGTGTCGAAATACGCGATTGAAATTAGTTGAAGATTTTGTCGAAACCTAGTAGGATAAAACTGCACTAAAAGTGCAGAATTGTTGAACGAGGAAACTGCGAAAGACTAGAAAAGTGAAAGAATACTTTACGCGAATGAATAATGAAGGGAGAAACCATGACGCAGGATGAAAAAATATATAAAGAAGCAGCAAAGGCGCTGATAGGATATTACTCATGGCATATGGATGAGCTCTTAGAGCTTTACAATGCGATGGGACAAACGCATGAGAAGGATTTGTCTAAGCTCCATCTTAAGATAGAGGGCGATGGCGCATATATCTGGATGGATGGACTTCATACTTATTTCATCAAACTGTAAGATTACAGTAATGGAAATTTCCTCACAGTTGTGGTAGAATAAAAAAACCAAGCAGATGGGAAGCCAGACTGCATTTATGGAAAATAGTGGCATACAGAAAACTGTTATGCGACATTTCAGAACTGTGAGGAAGCAAAATGAATTTAATGACATTATTAAAACCAAAGGGAGAGATTGAGTATCTTCACAAGGAGGATACGCTGCGTCAGGGACTTGAGCGTATGAGAATATATGGCTACACTGCGCTGCCGGTTATCGATGAGGATGGCTGTTATGCCGGATCGGTAAACGAGGGCGATTTTTTATGGTATATGTTAACGTATCACAAATGTGACATGCAGGAGCTGGAGAGCTTTCAAATCAAAGAGATTATCCGTAAGGACTGGATGCCGCCAGTATATGTGTATGCGACAATAGATGAGATGATTGAGCGTGCATCCAATCAAAATTATGTACCAGTTGTAGATGATCGAAATGTTTTCATTGGCATCATTACAAGACGTGATATTATTAATGCATTCCGTCGCCAGCAGGATCAGCAGGCAAATCAAAATGAGGGAATAAAGGTACAAACAGAAAGGATAATGCATGTGGTATGAGAAAGATATTACTTATTGGAACGGGCGGAACAATCGCTTGCGGACACAGTGATGATGGATTAAAACCGCTTCTTACGCCAGAGCAGCTTCTGTCGTATGTGCAGGATTCAAAGGAATTTTGTGAAACGGACACTATTCAGCTGATGAATCTTGACAGTACAAACATCGAACCAAAGCATTGGCTTGCTATGGCAGCCTGCATTGAAACACATTATGACGAGTATGATGGTTTCGTCATTTGTCATGGAACGGACACGATGGCATTTACGGCGGCAGCACTCTCTTATCTGATTCAGCATTCGCCAAAGCCGATTGTTATTACAGGAGCACAGCATCCAATAGACTTAGAGGATACTGATGCGAGAGTAAATCTTATGGATAGTCTCAGGTTTGCAGCAAACGAAAAGGCACATGATGTATGTGTTGTATTTGATGGGAAAATTATTGCCGGAACACGTGCAAAGAAGGAGCACAGCAAGAGCTATAATGCATTTGCAAGTGTAAATTATCCATATCTTGGCATGATTAGTGACGGACGTGTTCTTTTGTATTTTGAAGAGCCAAAAGAGATGGGACCGGTACAGTTTTATCATGATATGACTGCATCAGTAGGATTAGTTAAGCTGGTGCCGTCTATGCCTGCTGATATTCTTGATTATGTGGCAGGACGATGTGATGCAGTAATCATCGAGGCATTTGGTGTCGGTGGTCTTCCTGTTTACGAGCATGGAAGCTTTTTCGATGTGGTACATAAGTGGACACATGAGGGAAAGGTGTTTGTCATGGCTACGCAGGTTGCCAGAGAAGGCAGCAATCTTGCTGTATATGAGGTTGGAAAGAAGGTAAAGGAAGAGGCAGGTGTCATGGAGGCATATGATATGACACTAGAAGCTGTTCTGACAAAGCTTATGTGGATTTTGCCGCAGACAAAGGACGCAGGACAGGTGAAGAGATTGCTAGGACAATGCATTAACAGAGATATTCTTTGGACGCGCAAATAAAAATGATCTGGCATGATATTACCTTATGTTTCATAGGATAGCATAGGCGGTCCGGGAGACAGCCGGAAAGGCGTAGGTAATTCTATGAATGATTGGGGAATGTCGGTACTTAGTCAGTATCCTGTGACAGTTCGTACAACGCGAAAGGTACGGGGCGCACTTTTATGTGATACAAAAGAAGGACTGTATCTGCTTTCAGAATACCGTGGAAAACAAGCACGGTTAGAGGCAGAGGCGGCCCTTCTTTTATATCTGGCGGAAAATGGAATGGTGCACACAGACCAGATCATAAAAAATGAGAAGGAAGAACTGCTCTCTAAAAATGAAGAAGGCACAGGTTATGTGTTAAAAATGTGGTATCCATGGCCAGAATGCAGTGTAAGCAGTATTGGTGATCTCGTACAGGCTGTGAATAGTCTTGCGCGGCTGCATATTTCTATGAGGCGCATGCCAAAGCATCTGCTTATAAAACAGGAGAAAGTGCAGTCTGAAGAAAGCAAACAGGATATGACAGAAGGCAATGCTGTCACAAATACACATAAAGAAAGGCAGAGTCTGGCCTGTCAATATGAAAAGCACAATCGTGAGCTTCGCCGTGTGCGTGCCTATCTGCATCGTAAAAAGAAAAAATCAGTGCTTGAGCAGTTCATCCAAAAAAGCCTTGATGAAATGTATAATCAGGCAGACATTGCAGTGCGTGCAATGATGGACGGCGAACTTTATGAGGTGGAGGAACAGGCGAAAAAAGAAGGCCATCTGATACATGGCGCGTATCATCAGCACAATGTACTTATTGGTCAGGGGCAGACGGCAGCAGTAAATTTTGAGCAGTTTCGTGTGGGCTGCCAGATTTGTGATCTGTATCAGTTTATTAGAAAAATCATGGAAAAGCATAACTGGAATCAGGAGCTCGGAATGAGGCTGATTCGCGAATATAACAGAGTCCAAAACATGTCACAAAAAGAAATAAGCCTATTAGGATTTATGATTGCATACCCGGAAAAATATTGGAAGCAGGTAAATTTCTATTTTAATAACAGCAAATCGTGGATTTCTGAGAAGAATATCGAGAAAATAAAAAAGGCAGTGGAACAAAATAGTGTACGCACTGCCTTTGCTGATTGTCTGCTGCAGAAGCAGCTGTAAAAGTTAATTATTGGTCAAACATGCGGTAATACTGAAGAATTTCATAATTATCAAGCCATGTTTTTTCTTCGCCAGTGGCTTCCTTTAAATAGTGACATGTACCGTCGGTGTCTACATAGCCAACTGCATTGACGACAGGAAGTACTTCTGACATCTGTGAGAGGAAGCTTTGATATTTTGTAAGGCCAAGACCGGCAACCTTGGCAACTTTTGTAGAAAGATAATTAGCACTAATTGCAAGATTACTTTCCTCCTCGATATCATAATTTGCCCAGATAAAGAAAGGAACCTGCTGACGCTTTTGCTGTTCTTCAAGCGTCTGGTTATTGATATCGAGGCCATTCTCTTCGTAGATTGGTTCAACAACATAATCGTTTGGCTGATGATCACCGAAGAAGACAACAATTGTTTTCTTGTCAGAAGCAGAAAGCTCAGTAAGCAGATAGTTAATTGCGTCATCAGTGTATTTCATCAGGGAAAGATAGTTGTTTAAATATTTTGTACTCTTTGTATTTTTAAACTTAGCTTCAATAGACGGAGTGAAGTTATCATACGGTGTGCCATAACTGCTGTGATTTTGCATTGTTACATTAAAGATAAAGGCAGGATCGGTGCTTTGATTTAAGACATCGAGAACCTCTTCAAAGTCGGCCTGATCGCTGACATATTTTCGAAGCTGTTCGCCGTGATGGAAATTTTTCAAGGAAAGAAACTGTCCAAATCCCATCTTTTCATAAACAGAGCTTCGATTCCAGCCAGAGGCATTGTACGGATGCATAGCAGTTGTGCTGTAGCCTAATTCCTCCATGCGTGAAACAATTGACAGAGCATACTTATTTAAATACTGCTGATAAGGAATGCTTCCGCTTGGAAGAAATGCCATCGAATCACCTGTCAGATATTCAAACTCTGAATTTGCCGTGTTGCCGCCAAGAACAGATACATAAAGATGACCGCTTATGGTGTTTGGAGCGCCGTCAAGCAGACTTCGAATATATGGCATAAAGTCTTCGTTGCAGGAAAAGTCACCAAGTACAGTAGGATCAGAGAAACATTCATCCATAATGACAACGATGTTTGGAAGCTCATCGGCAGTAGAAGAAGTTTCAGTCTGCTCATCAAGAAGCGATTTAGCATATTCTTTGCTGTAGCCGTTTGGCTCATCAATTCTAAGATAGCGGCTGTCCATCAAAAAGGCAACGAAAAAGCCATTTGTCTTAAACATATATTTTGGAGTAAACAGCGTGTTGTCAAGACTTGTATAATCCGCGATGTCAGGCTGATATAAAAAGTGGATATAGCAAGCAGACGGAATGATTAAAACGCAGCAAAGTGCCAGACGAATCAGTCCGCGAATTGTCTTTTTAGCGCTTAGAGCCGGGAAATGAAGATTACATTTTCCAGCAAGTATTATACATCCTAAAAAGCCAGCTGTAAGCTGAGCAACAAGATATGTGATGCTGAAGGTATAATTGTTTGCAACAGTGGCTGCAGTTCCAACTGAGAGCAGATCCCATGGCAGAATCGGTGAGGAGCGAAACAAAATTACAAAATAGTTTGCCAGACCGACAATCATGGTAAAGATAAGCAGAATATCAAGTGAGATTTTTGTTGATCCGCTTACGAAGAAGAAAAACAAAAAGAACAAATAGTAAAAGACAAGATTTAATAAAACAGCGTCAATCTCCATCGTTTCCCAGACAACATGTGTCATAGACTCCAGTAAAAAGAATGCGGCTGTCGGAAGAATAATAGTGATGACAGCCTTTACAACTGGATGCAGAGAAATTGGAAGCACGTAGATGACCATAGAGACAATGGCAATGGCAATCAGAATTAATAGATTAGGCAGGGAGAAACCATTAAAAAAGCAGGCCATTCCAATGCATATGGCAAAAAGTGCCAGAAAAACAAAAAAGCCTGCTTTCTGTCGGAGCGACCAGTCAGACAAGCTTTGTTTATCTTTGGAAGAATGTAAAAAAGTCTTCATAATACATGTCACCTTTCTTTAAATATTGTATTTCGCTTCGTTAGTATAACACAAGATTTCGGTAAAGAATAGGAGTATTTTGTGAAAAATTTTTGAAAAAAGATTCCATTTTTTTGTTTTATCTAGTATACTTAGGGTAAAAGAAAGCAGTGTCCTTTAAAAAAGTGACACGGAAAGGCATGGTTTTTATGGATTATCAGGCATTGTATGATGAGTGGCTGACAAGCCCGTGTTTTGACGAGGCAACAAAGGCTGAGTTAAGAGGAATTTCAGAAGAGGAGAAAAAGGATCGTTTCTATACGGAGCTGGAATTTGGTACAGCTGGTCTTCGCGGCGTGATTGGAGCTGGATTAAACCGTATGAATATTTATACAGTTCGCAAGGCAACACAGGGACTTGCTAATTATATTATCAAGGCAGGAGAGCAGAAGAAAGGTGTTGCAATCGCATACGATTCCCGTCGTATGTCTCCAGAATTTGCCAAGGAAGCAGCACTTTGTCTGGCTGCAAATGGCATTAAAGCATATCTGTTTGAATCTCTTCGCCCGACACCAGAGCTTTCATTTGCTGTAAGAAAGCTTGGATGTATCGCAGGAATCAATATTACTGCATCTCACAATCCGCCAGAATATAATGGATATAAGGTATATTGGGAGGACGGCGCACAGATTACACCGCCTCATGACAAGGGTATCATGGCAGAGGTAAAGGCAATCACAGATTTCTCCACCTTAAAGACGATGCAGGAAGACAATGCACGCGTGGCAAATCTGTTTGAGATTATTGGCGGTGCAATTGATGACGCATATATTGCAGAGTTAAAGAAGCAGGTAAAGAATCAGGATGCCATTGACGAAATTCAGGATCAGCTGACAATCGTTTATACACCTCTTCACGGAACAGGAAATGTACCGGCAAGACGTGTATTAAAGGAGCTTGGCTTTACTCATGTTTATGTAGTTCCAGAGCAGGAGCTTCCAGATGGAGAATTCCCGACTGTAAGCTATCCAAATCCAGAGGCAGCAGAAGCATTTGAACTGGCACTTGCACTTGCAAAGGAGAAAAACGCAGATCTTGTTCTGGCAACAGATCCGGATGCAGATCGTCTTGGCGTATATGTAAAGGATGCAAAGACTGGCGAGTATCATTCTCTGACAGGAAATATGTCTGGATGTTTGCTTGCTGAGTATACAATCAGCCAGATTAAGGAAAAGAAAGGACTGCCAGAGGATGGAGCTCTTATTAAGACAATCGTTACAACGAATCTTGCAGATGCAATCGCAAAGTCTTATGGAATCCGCCTGATTGAGTGTCTGACTGGATTTAAGTACATAGGACAGCAGATTCTTGGTTTTGAGCAGAGTGGTAAGGGAACATATCTGTTTGGATTTGAGGAGAGCTATGGATGTCTTATTGGAACACATGCAAGAGATAAAGATGCTATTGTTGCGACTATGGCACTGTGCGAGGCTGCTGCTTATTATAAGAAGCAGGGAAAGACACTGTGGGATCAGATGCTTGCAATTTATGACAAGTATGGCTATTATAAGGACAGTGTAAAGTCTGTTACCATGAAGGGTATTGAGGGTCTGGCAAAGATCGCTCAGACTATGGAAAACTTACGTGCAAATGCACCAGAGAATATCGGACCGTACAAGGTACTGCAGGCAAGAGATTACAAGTTAGATACCTGCAAAAACATGGAGACAGGAGAGGTAACACCAACTGGACTGCCGCAGTCAAATGTACTGTATTATGATCTTGAGGACGGCGCATGGCTGTGTGTAAGACCATCAGGAACTGAGCCGAAGATCAAGCTGTATTACGGTGTAAAGGGAAGCAGCATGGAAGATGCTGAAAATAGAAGCGCTGAGCTTGGAAAATATGCAGAAGCACTTTTAGGATAATATAGGATAATAAAAGAATTAGCCGCTTGCTCATCTTTTGATGGGTAAGCGGCTTCTTTTATGATTAATTTTCAGATGGATCTCTGTTTTCAATCAGATTGATGCGTCTTATGTGGCGCTCATCGTTAGAAAATGGTGTATTTAAGAATGTGTCAGTAATCTTTACAGCAAGTCCAGGACCAACAACGCGTCCGCCCATGCAAAGGATATTAGCATCATTGTGAAGTCTTGTGGCTTCAGCGCAGAAGCAGTCAGTACACAGTGCAGCGCGGATGCCAGAAACCTTATTTGCTGCGATGGAGATACCGATACCTGTTCCGCAGATTAAAATACCCTTGTCGCATTCACCGTGTGTAATGGCATCTGTTACTTTGCGTGCATAAATAGGATAATCCACTGAGCTGTTGTCGTAGCAGCCAAAATCCTTAAATGGCAGATTATTTTCCTCTAGGTATTTGATAATCTCCTGCTTTAATTCGTAACCGCCGTGGTCGCATCCAAGTGCTATCATAATATGATTCTCCTTTGATCTTTGTGTTAAATTTTACCCCAAAGGGCATGTTTTGTTACGCTTTTTGCTGCGATGATTCATACTCAGCAATCTGATTCATAAGTGGCTCTGTCAGTGATTCAAAACGGTCTCTGTAAATTGCCTGAAGCAGATCATCGAGTTGTCTGAGTGCGCAGCTCATACGCTGTGAAGAGAGAAGTCCGCGCTCAAAGGCATCTGCCAGCTCATCAAGATCCACTACGCGAGTGTTTCCGTCTTGCTTGACTATCACATCTGCCAACAGATCAGTAAAGACATAAGTGTCGCTGTCCTTTTCGTAGTTGGTTTCAATGATGTCACAATACCAATACATGAAATCGTGACTGTGCGAATAAAATCGGCTGATCTTAAAACCACGGTCTAAAAAGTAACAAGAATAGCCGTATGCAAGATCAGACTTTGGATGAAGCGTCTTCCAGAATGTAATGATTTTTTTATCATCGTGATATAGGATTTCATCATTAGTTAACAGTATTGATTCAAGTGGTATCAGACGGTTTCGGTAGAGCGTTGGCTTAGACATAGAATCCCTCCTAATCAAAAAGTGGCTAAAATAGGCACTTTTTTCTTAGTATAGCAAAGATGACATAGAATGGCAACACGCAAATTTTGCAAAAGATTAATGTGTATAAAGTTTTTTTAATAGGAAATACTTTCCAATAGGAGCAGAAAGGAGGCAATATGTACCGTATATTGACAGGGCTTTGCTGTGCAGTGTGGTGCGCAGTGATTGCGGTGGAAGCGTTTGGGCTGAATAAAAGACAGGAAATGGCGCTAGACAGCTTTGAGATGGCATCTTGTTTTAATGACGAATTTACAGATGATGTGACGGCACAGATTCGCCTTTATGGTACTGGTCCTGCATTAACGTCAGAAGAAGAGATTACAGAATACCTTGAGGGTGCGGCGGCCGTCTGTCAAATTTACAGTGGATATGGGATTATAAAAAAGAAGGAAACGTATGGATGTATATGGGAGCTTGAAGGTGCAAATGAAGATTTTTCCTGGAGCCTGCAATACTTAAGAAAAAATAATGACGAAGATACAAATGAAAATCAGACGGCAATAAAAAATGACAATATGTGCGAAGGGCTGATCAGTTGGCGGTTTGCGGGAGACTGGTCAGAAGAAATGCAAAGGATATATGAGAAAAAAGAACGACTGGAAAAATACAGCCAGAGCCAATCAAAACTATGTTTAGAGCTTATAGGAAGCTGGCCGCAGTTAATGACAAAAGAACAGATAGATGAATGTGCTAAAAAGATGATAAATAAAGCAGGCGCATCGCTTGTAAGTGCAAAAGGACAGGACAATCTGCAGCTATACTATGGATATGGGGAAAAATTAGGAGAAGTGATACGGTTTCAAAACGAAAGATCAAATATCAATCTGCTGTACCGTGTAAATGGCGAGAAAACAATATGTATTCTCGGTTTTCCAACGGTACAGTGGGATGATTAGTTAAGGCGTGGAACACTTGAATTTAATGCGGCATAAAATAAAAGTAAATCCGTCTGAAAGGATCTTGCTATGATATGGAGCAGTCACAGCCAGTATGGGCTGTATCATCAGTCATCACGCTTTCGGCCGCAAACCCCACAGGATGCATTGATCGCACAAAGGCTTGAGGAAGCAGCAGATGAGATTCAAACGCAGTACTGGAAAAGCCTCTATCCGGAAAAAATAAAAAAGATACAGCAGGAAATTGAACATACTTGTGATGAGCTTGATTATGCAGGAAGCTTTATTTATGATGAATATCCAGATAAAATAAATCTTAATCGAACAGGACGTCAAATCTGTGAGCGTCTTAGAAAAAATGAGGAGTTTAGAGAAATACCGATAGAGGATCTATTTGAGGCAAGCGGACACGATGCATTTATGCCGCCACCGCCGCCACCATTTGGGCCACCGCCGCCACCATTTGGTCCTCCTCAGGGGCCACCGCCGCCTAGGCCGCCAAGACAGCAAAGCTGGCTAGAGGATATAGTAAGTGTACTTTTATATCAGGAGATTGCAAGGCGAAGGTGCAGACGATGCAGAGGACGATATTGATGTTAACGGCAGTACAAAAAAAGACTTGTGATTTTACTAGATTGCAAGTAAAATAAAGCCATAACAATACCCTGTTAATAGGGAAAAAGAAAGGTATGGTTTTGATTTGAAAAAGCTAATTCGAAGGATTCTGCTGCTGATTTTTATTTTTGCAGCTGCATTTGGCAGCTTTGTAGTATATCAGCAGTATACACAGAAAACACAGCAGACAGACAGCTACGAAACGATGCAGTCAGGCACACTTGCCGCTGTAAGGCTTAAGTATCTTACAGATAACAGCAATATTCTTCGTGGTTATACACAAAAGATGGATGTTTCCACGATGAGGGGCTGTATTACGCCCCTGTCGCAGGAACATAAACTGTCCATTCAGATCGATCAGGCGGAGAATGTCGGTCAGGTTTCATATGAAGTCAGAGGCCTTGATGGCACACGTCTTGTAGAGGATGGTGTGATAAGCGGATGGGAAACGGATGGCAGCACTATGAAGACACAGCTGCAGCTTTCTAATCTGGTAGATGATGGCAATGAATATCAATTTGTTTTATGTGTCAGTCAGAAGGAAAAACCTGTCTATTATTATAGCAGAATTATTTATCTGACAGATGAACATACAGAAAGCCTCGTTGGTTTTGCACATGATTTCTGGCAGGCATCAATTGACAAAAACAGTGATTTTGTCGTCAATTACATACAGCCAGATGAGACGATGGGAACAGATGATTTCAGCTACGTGAATCAGCATTCAAGAAGTGGTATGATCACGTGGAATGGTCTTTTAGTTGAGGCTGGAACAGTAGAGACAACGCTTACGGAGTTAAGTGACAGTCAGGCAAGTGTTACATTGACATATCCTGTAACAATAAGTAATGGCACAGACAGCAAAACATGTATGGTGAATGAAAATTATGTTGTGCGTTTTAGAAGTGATGTGCTTTATCTTCTTGATTTTGAACGCCATGTAAAAGAGCAGTTTTCGGTAGCAGCACCAGTGTATGCAAAGGGAGCACTGCAGCTTGGCATTACAGATGAGGAAGTATCCAAGATGGCATCAGATGATGAAAATATTCAGGCATACGTGTATGACGGACAGCTGTTTACATCAAATGAAAAAGATAATTCATTAAGTCTTATATACACATATCAGGAGGGAGCTGAGGATAAATCATTTTTAGATGGGTACAAGCTGCAGCCAATTCGTGTTGAAAACAGCGGCGATATTTATTTTATGGCATATGGTTATCACAGCAGAGGAAATCATGAGGGACAGGTTGGCGTCAGCTTCCTTCATTATAAATGTGAGACAGCCTGTATTGATGAAATCTTCTATATTCCAGTTACATTCTCGGAAGAGATCCTTATGAAAAATATGGGAACGCTTGCCTATGTCAATAATGAGTCTGATTTGATGTACCTTTTGTATCAGAGTACTGTGTATTCTATCGATTTAAGCAGTGGAGAGAAGGCACAGCTTGCTAAGGCATCAAGTGCAGGAAGCTTTTACTCCAATAAATCAAGCAGCCTTATTGCCTGGGAGGAGGGCGATGAGGGATATGCAGGCGTGATTAGAATTGCCGATCTAAGCACTGGAGAAACGTATCGTATAGATGCAGGAGAAGGTGAGTTTGTTCAGATTCAGGGCTTTTTGGGCAATGATCTGGTGTATGGCACGGGAAGAAAGAGTGATGTGCTGACACAGGCCGGACAGGTAGTGCATAAGCCTATGTATGAACTGGCAATACTTTCATTTGATGAAGACATGACACAGTCTGGTGCATATCAGATGGATGGATATTATATAGAAGGAACACAAATTTTGGAGAACCAGCTAAACATTTATCGTCTTACGAAGAACAATGCGTCTGGAAGCTATGAAGAAGCGGCTGATGATCAGATGTTTTTCAATAATCGAAGCGATAAAAAGGTTACAAGCTTAACAAAGAGCAAAAATGCACAAGATTACCAGAAGGGGTGGACTAATAGTAAACCACTCGATACAGAAAAGGTGCAGACAAATGGAACACTTTGCAAGATTCGCGATGTAGCTGCCTCATATCAGTTGAACTTAGATGATGGTGATCAGGGGCATCTTTACTATGTATATGCCAAGGGACGCTTACAGCAGATTGACAGTGTGCTTGCAGATGCTATTGACACCGCATATGATCAGATGGGAGTAGTGGTAGATGATAGGGCAAGCTATGTTTGGACAAGAGGAACTAGAGCGCTGAGTAAAAATCTGACATTTGAAGAACAGCAGGCAAAAAGCGCAGAAGATGGCTTAAGGGCATGCTTAGAGATTCTTATTTCTGCTGAAGGCGGAAAGGCATCTTTAGTAGAAGCACTTTTGAATGAGAAGACGGCTGTTGAGGATATTATGACTCAGGCAATAGAGGCTGAAAACACAAAAGATACATCAAAAAGTGTAAGCGGCCGTGCAGAAAATCTAAGAGGCAGCAGTGTAACGCAGATTTTATATTATATCAACGAAAATCATCTGGTGCTTGCAGTTACTGGAGACAGCAGTGCGCTATTGCTTACAGGCTATGACACAAAAAATGTAACTGTGTATGATCCCGTTACATCAGAGACTACTACGATGGCAATTGCTGATGCACAAGAATATTTTGAGGCATATGACTGTGCATTCTTTGCATGGATAAAATAAGGAAAGTAAGTTATGTTTTGTAGGAATTTTTCCTAAAAAAGTGGCTGATTGCGCTCTACTGTTATAAAAATTTTGCATTGCACAAAACAGTCACACTCTGTATAATAAAAAAGAAAAAGTATGAAGCAATGTTTGCCCGCCAGAAAGCATAGTGCATCGAGGATGAGAGCAGACGATAACAAAAGCAGGAGGAATTGCAATGGAGAAGGAGTCGGTTATTGTATTAGACTTTGGTGGTCAGTATAATCAGCTGATTGCACGCCGCGTGCGCGAGTGCAACGTATACTGTGAGGTAAAGCCTTACACGATGAGCCTGGAAGAGATCAAAAAAATAAATCCTAAGGGAATCATCTTTACTGGTGGTCCAAACAGCGTTTATGATGAAAAGTCACCACATTATGACAAAGCCATTTTTGAATTGGGTATTCCGATTCTTGGTATTTGCTATGGTTCACAGTTAATGGCATGGAGTCTTGGCGGAACTGTAGAGACAGCACCGACAAGTGAGTATGGACATACAGAGGTGGAGGTTGACACAGAGGACGCTTTATTTGAAGGCGTATCAAAGACAACTGTTTGCTGGATGAGCCACACTGATTACATTGCAAAGGCACCGCAAGGTTTTCGTGTGACTGCACATACACCTGTATGCCCGGTAGCCGCAATGTCCTGCCCAGAGAGAAAGCTTTATGCAACACAGTTCCATCCGGAAGTTATGCATACAGCAGAGGGTATGAAGATGCTCTCAAACTTCGTATACAAGGTTTGTGGATGTCACGGAGATTGGAAAATGTCATCCTTTGTAGAGACAACAATCGCACAGCTACGTGAGCGTATCGGTAATGGCAAGGTTCTTTGTGCATTATCTGGCGGAGTAGATTCTTCTGTTGCAGCCGTACTTCTTTCTAAGGCAATTGGCAAACAGCTGACTTGTGTATTTGTAGATCATGGCCTGCTTCGTAAAAATGAGGGTGATGAGGTTGAGGCTGTATTTGGACCAAACGGCTCATATGAGTTAAACTTTATTCGTGTCAATGCACAGCAGCGTTATTATGAGAAGTTAAAGGGCGTTACAGAGCCAGAGGCAAAGAGAAAGATTATCGGTGAGGAGTTCATCCGCGTATTCGAGGAAGAGGCAAGAAAGATCGGTGCTGTCGACTATCTGGTACAGGGAACCATCTACCCGGATGTTATCGAGTCTGGTCTTGGAAAGTCAGCTGTTATTAAGTCTCACCACAACGTAGGAGGACTTCCAGACGTAGTTGATTTCAAGGAGATTGTAGAGCCGCTTCGTATGCTGTTTAAGGATGAGGTTCGTAAGGTAGGATTAGAGCTAGGCATTCCGGAATATCTTGTATATCGTCAGCCATTCCCGGGCCCGGGTCTTGGAATCCGTATTATCGGAGAGGTAACAGAGGAGAAGGTAAAGATTGTTCAGGAGGCTGATTATATCTACCGTGAGGAGATTGCAAAGGCAGGTTTGGATAAGGGTCTTGGTCAGTATTTTGCAGCGCTCACCAACATGAGAAGTGTTGGTGTTATGGGTGATTTCCGTACCTACGATTACGCAATTGCGCTTCGCGCTGTAAATACTTCAGATTTCATGACTGCTGACGCAGCGCAGCTTCCGTGGGAAGTACTTGGAAAGGTAACAAACCGTATCGTTAATGAGGTAAAGGGTGTAAACCGCGTAATGTACGACTGCACAGGAAAGCCGCCGGCAACAATAGAGTTTGAGTAACAAAAAAGCTCTTTACTTATTATTAGAGCGTTAAATATACCCGTTGGAGAACAAGACGTTTTCCAACGGGTTATTTTGAATTTAGTTCAGAAAGGGGACTTTATGTATAATACTATTGTAACACTTAAAAAAGGCGAAGGCCGAACGATCAAATCTGGCGGTGCCTGGATCTTTGATAATGAAATAGAAACTATTATGGGAAGATTTACAAACGGAGATATTGTGACAGTACATGATTTCGACGGATATCCTATGGGAAATGGTTTTATCAATCAAAATTCTAAAATTCGTATACGTATGATGACTCGCAAAGCAGATCAGGTAATTGATCATGATTTTTTAACAATGCGCGTGAAAAATGCATGGGATTACCGTAAGACAACGGTAGATACTTCATCTTGCCGAATTATTTTTGGTGAAGCAGATTTTCTTCCGGGACTTGTCATTGATAAATACGAAGATGTTCTGGTAGTGGAATGTCTGGCTCTTGGCATGGAAGCTTTTAAAGAAGAGATTGTGGAAATTTTAAAGGAACTTCTTCTAAAAGATGGCATCTTAATCCGCGGAGTCTATGAGCGCAGCGATGCAAACGAGCGCACAAAAGAGGGACTGCCAAAGGTAAAAGGCTTTATCGGAGATGAATTTGACACTACTGTGGAAATTATTGAAAATGGTGTGCATTATCTTGTAGATGTGGCAAATGGTCAGAAAACAGGATTTTTCCTTGATCAGAAATATAATCGTCTTGCTATGCAGCGTATATGCAAAGGCAAAAAGGTATTGGATTGTTTTACCCACATGGGAACATTTGCGTTGAATGCAGGTATTGCCGGTGCAAGTGATGTTACCGGACTTGATATTTCTGAATACGCAGTTTCTCAGGCAGAAGCCAATGCACGCTTAAACGGACTTCAGGATACAGTTCACTTTCGCTGTGCGAATGTGTTAGATGAATTACCAAAACTTGCTGCAGCAGGCGAAAAATATGACGTAGTTATTCTTGATCCGCCTGCTTTCACAAAATCAAGAGAAGCTACTAAGAATGCAATCAAAGGATATCGTGAAATCAACATGAAGGGACTTAAGCTTGTAAAAGACGGTGGCTATTTGGCTACTTGTTCCTGCTCTCATTTCATGACACAGGAGCTGCTAGCAAAAACCGTAAAAGAAGCAGCAAAAGCAACCCATAAAAGACTTCGTCAGGTGGAATTTCGCACACAGGCTCCAGACCATCCGATTCTGTGGGCAGCTGATGAAAGCTATTATCTAAAGTTCTTCATTTTCCAGGTTGTGGAGGAGAAATAATAAGCCACCGGGGACAGGAACGGTGGATTTTTACCTGTCCCCGATGGCTCGCCATCGTCTTATTTATTCTGAAAATTTATCACTGTAATGAATATGCATGTCTTCCCAGTCAGTAAATAATACATAGAATACTCGACCGTATTGTTGACTATTTACGATTCTTCCATGATCAAGTACAGAAAGATAAGAGCCGTCAGCTTTTCGAAGATGAAAGTGAATATAATCATTTTCGTTGCCGCTGTAAATATGTTCCCAAATGCTTGAATCTATCATTTGCGGTTCATCTTCACTAATCAGGTTGCGAAAGCTTTTTTTGGCAATCCTAAATAGTTCATCCATATTTTTATAGGCTGTCATGCGAAGAATCTCGGGGTTGGCATAAAATAGCTCGTCATCAGTTTTGTCAGCCCTGTATATAATAAAAGCGCCCGGAAGATGTTCGGAGATATCCTTGAGGGCAAATCCAAGTTGTTTGCGAGCACCTAACTGAAGACCATTTCTGTAAGCCATGCATCCATTTTTTCCATGAAGTTTTATCTCATAAAGAGCAGCATCTGCACAGCGCATGAGCTGAGAACGGTTTGAAGCAAAGGTTGGATATTCAGCATATCCGAGCGAAATATAAAATTGATATTCCTTTCCATTGCATGAAAATACCCTTGGAATTTTTGTGAATTGCTCCAACTGTTCTTCTGCATCGTCATATGTGCAATTAGGCAGAAAAATACAGAACTCATCACCACCGTTTCTTCCTAGTAATGCATTAGATGGAAAAAAGTTTTTCATACTATCAGCAAGATTTTTTAAAGCTTTGTCGCCGTAGGCATGTCCATAGATATCATTGATAAATTTAAAGTCATCTATGTCAAGGAGTGCGACTACAAAATGTGACTTCGGATTTTTTGCAATCATTTTTTCCACTAATTCATCAAATCCATAACGATTGTAAATATTGGTAAGAGAATCCATGTGCGCCAGAGTTTGAAATTTGTTTTTATTTTCTTTCGATGATAACCATACCCAGGTAAGACATGACATAATCAATACGATAGAAGTAAAAAATCCAATGATTACAGCTACAAAGGCAACATTTCCCCAACCACTCTTAGGCATTACCTCAAATTTCCAGTTTTCCTCACCTATTGTAAAATCATAAGAAACGGAGCTTATTATTTGACCATTTGACTGACAAACAACTTCATAAGTGTTGTCCCAGGGAGAGGCAGTTTTTGAAAGTTTATATTCATAACCAAAATTTGAAAGCGCACTGATCGAGTCTGAGAAAATATCAGGAACACGCAAAATGGCAATCGTAAATCCCCAGAAATATTCATCTCCACTTTCATCCTTCAAAAAAAGCGGATTTCGGACAGCAATTCCAGATTCTCCCTGCTTTAACTCAAAAGGACCTTGTAAAATCAAAGTATGGTTGTCTCTTGCATAACAGGAAATTCTTCCGCGATCTTTATCATGAATAAGATCAATCTTACCTACCTCATTTCCAGCAGCAGGATAAATAACTGTTACAATGCCATCTGGAGCAAGCTGCACACTTTCAATGGAATCGGAAATAATATTGTTTGCAATAGTGTCAAAGTGGTCAAATTTTCCATTTTGGCTGATCAAAACCTGCTGTAAAGTATCAGTAATTGCAATTCCGTTAGTGATCTCATTCTTTATACGCTCACCATAAGCTTCTGCATTTAATTGCGCTGTTATACGTCTTTGCTCTTTGCTTTGTGAGTCTGCTTGGTATGCAAAAAAACCAACAAGACATATGCCAGCAAAAAAGATAATAAGAGGCACAAGCGTTTTTTTCTTCACCCTGTCACCTCCTTTTGCGCATCATATATTTGTTTTTGCAGTAAAAAATTATAGCACGAAAATTGATGGTGTCAAGAGTTTTAGTTATGGTTCACGCGTCTTGCTAGATCTGGACAAATTTCATGTTTACATGAAAATTTGTTTTTCTTAAATAAAGGTTGTCAAATATTTTTGTATTAGGTATAATGAAATAGTTAAATGGCATCGGAAAAATCAGTAAGTCCAAAATTAAGGAAAAGAATAAGGAGGAGTTTAATATGAATGTTACTAAAATAAGACGTCCAGCTGATATGGAGAGAATTACAACGCCAAAGCTTGCCAAGGCTTTTATTGAGGAGCAGGTTGCGCTGATTAAAGAGCAGGTGGGAGATAAGAAGGTTCTTCTTGCACTTTCTGGTGGAGTTGATTCATCTGTTGTTGCAGCACTTTTAATTAAAGCAATTGGTCAGCAGCTTGTATGTGTTCATGTTAATCATGGTCTGCTTCGCAAGGGTGAGCCAGAGCAGGTAATTGAAGTGTTCCGTAATCAGATGAATGCAAATCTGGTTTATGTTGATGCAACAGATCGTTTCCTTGATAAATTAGCAGGAGTTGATGATCCTGAGAAGAAGAGAAAAATTATTGGCGGAGAATTTATTGAAGTATTTGCTGAAGAGGCAAGAAAGCTTGACGGAATTGAATTCTTAGCACAGGGTACAATTTGGCCGGATATTCTTGAGTCAGAAGAAGGCATTAAGGCACACCACAATGCAGGCGGGCTTCCGGAAGATATGGATTTTGAGCTTGTAGAGCCAGTCAGAATCCTTTTCAAAGATGAGGTTCGTGTTGTTGGTGACGAACTTGGTCTGCCTCACGATATGGTTTATCGTCAGCCATTCCCAGGACCGGGACTTGGTGTTCGTTGTCCAGGAGCTATTACACGTGATCGTCTTGAAGCAGTGCGCGAGTCTGATGCAATTCTTCGTGAGGAGTTTGACAAGAACGGACTTGCAGGAAAAATCTGGCAGTATTTCACCGTTGTTCCAGAATTTAGATCAACAGGAATTAAAAACGGAAAGCGTGCTTTCGAGTGGTGCTGTATTGTACGTGCAGTATGTACAACTGACGTTATGACAGCAACAGCTGCTGAGATTCCACATGAAGTGATGGTTCATATTACAGATCGTATCACACATGAAGTTGCAGGAATCAATCGTGTTCTGTATGATTTTACACCAAAGCCTACAGGAACAGTTGAATTTGAATAATTAAAAATAATGGCGTGTGGAAAATTGGATGTTTTCTGCACGCCTTTTTTCTTTTTGTTTTTTACACACAATTAATTATTTTGATATTTCTAAAATAATATTTGGAATATCCAAACTATTTATTTTACCAAAAATAAGCAAGTATTCCTATTTTGTATATGTTTTCTATCTTTGTTGTTATGGTGTGCAAGGTATTTTGTTAAGTCTTTTTATGTTTGTAAAAATGAAAAAAATAAAGATGTATGAATGTTTAAGGGAGGAATAGTATGTTAGAAATCAAGCATTTAACCAAAGCTTATGAACGCGTTATATTAAAAGATGTATGTTTGTCTTTTAAAGAAAAAGGACTTTATGTTATTACTGGGCAAAGTGGTTGTGGAAAGTCAACCCTTTTAAATATGATAGGAGGTCTAGATTCTAATTATCAAGGAATAATAGAGATGGATGGCAGGGACATTCAAACAATTCCTCATTATATTCAAAAATATGTAGGATTTATTTTTCAACAGTTTCATTTGATTGAAGAGATGAATGTCAAAGAAAATGAAACGTTAATATCTTATTTTAAAAGAATATTTTCAGCTAAAAAAGAGATTTTACTTTCACGATTAAAATTAAAAAAGCTTCAATCTTATAAAACAAAATTACTTTCTGGTGGACAAAAACAACGTGTTGCTATTGCAAGAGCAATAGTCAATGAACCAAGCATGGTGCTTGCTGATGAACCTACTGGTGCATTGGACACTAAAACATCTAGTGAAATTATGGCACTATTTAAGGAACTAAACTCTAAAGGTAAGACTATTGTAATAGTTACCCATGATTTAAAAGTTGCTGAGCAATGTGACAGGATTATAGAAATCTCAGATGGGAAAATAGTAACACAATAATATAGATACATTTTATATGAATACTTTTAATAGAACACACCTCCGAAAATAAAAATTACCTCCCAAATTTAAAACCGCCTAAACTGTATTATCTGTACAATTAGGCGGTTTATATTTTTGTTAAATTGTTTCATTTAAAACTTATTGAATTATATCAATATATCTATTCTATATCTTTTTAAGTCTTGCAAAATTAGCCATAATTTTTTTAGTTCCTTTTGTTTCAAAAGCAATCTCCAGTAATGTATCCCCTGCCATTGGAGTTGCATTCAAAACTATTCCCTCACCAAAAATATTATGCTTAACTTTATCACCGGCTACAAAAGTTTCTGATTGTTTTGTCTGATTTTGACGTTTTTGAGCAAGCTGCTGCTGAAGACTCATACTATGAATATTTCCAATTGTTTTAGAGTCTTTTG
>ENA-ORLY01002066-ORLY01002066.1-human-gut-metagenome-genome-assembly--contig:-NODE-2066-length-20831-cov-5.475571_pt1 | contig 20831 bp, 15 predicted proteins | sample MGYA00243071_ERZ508832 | MGnify/ENA primary metagenome ERZ508832 (study PRJEB26277, sample SAMN04329777) | human gut metagenome | biome: human-associated habitat | host: Homo sapiens | place: USA... | reverse complement strand
GCACTCGGCGCAGGGGTAGATGGTTGCCGAAGCAACCGCGCCTCGGCGCGAGAATGTGCCAAGGCACATTCTTTTTTTAGTGGCAGATATATCAAAGGCTCAGAAAAGGGCAGCTTTTTGTCTTGCTTCACGGCGGCGTTTGTATTCTGCCTTGTCGAGGGGTACAATCATGCCGCAGCTTTCGCACAGGATGCCGCGTTGTTTTTCAAGACTGACGATGGGGATAAAGAAAAGTGTTACCTGATCGAGCTGGCGGCAAAGGGTTTGGGGAGCATCATGTCCGCAGTTTTTACAGATCGCATGTCCCCATGCGCCTTCCCGCTTGAATAAGGTTCTGGTTCCGTAAGTGATCACCATTGCATACCTCCGTTTACAGACTGTTTCAGCATATCCAGTGCAGTGTTAAAGCTTTTAGATGTATTCGGGCAGGCTGCAACAAGGATCCGCTGTCCATTCTTGAGCTCCAGAGCAATGTAATTGGATGTTGTAGGCTGGCCGTTCACCATGTTGCATTTAAAAACATTATAAAACTGATCGAGGGGGTATACAGAAAAACCATACTGCAAATTGGAAAAGTCAAGGAGATAATGGGGAGAGACAGCGAGACCTAATCTGGCATAAAAAGCAGCGTCAGTTGACTGGAAATCCTGACAGAGTGGTTCGAACTCACCGTCTCGCATAAGCTCCTGAATACGGGTCTGAATGTGATTGCTGTTTTTCCTGAAGGAGATCAGGACGATCACACTGAGGATAAAAAAAACTGCAGAAAATATAAAGAGCACAAGGCTGCTGCCCATCAAGGGTGCGGTGGTATCGAGATAATGATCACCCAAGGTTTGCTCATAGTCGGAAAGGGAGAGCTCAAAGCCGTTGTTATTAAAGTAGTCTACAAGGTATCCGGCAAGCTTTTTGGGGATCTTCTTGCTTTGACCGACAGCAGTCTGAGGAACCATTGCTTTCAGATCGGCATCGGAAATGGTTTCATTGTAAACCGGAAAGGGACAGGAGTTTTCGGTGCTGATGATAGACCAGTAACCTTTGTCGTTTTCGGCAACATAATATTTCTTTACAGTCCTTCCGTCAGAGGTTTGCTCTGCGAAGGGTCCCATAACATAGACGATATTGAGGGAAGCATAGCCGCCGGAGGTCGGGTCAAAGGGCTGATCCTTGTGGGGGATCAAAAAAATGCCGAACAGCAGAAAGAAGGCAGCAGCAATCAGCAAAACCGCCGGGACAGTCCGGTTTGTTTTTCCCATTTTAAGCAAGTTCTTTTTAAAATCTTCCATTAACGATAACTCTCCTCCCAGAGCTGAAATCGTGTGGGATTTCAGATTGATCTGTGTCATAGGAACAGCATAACAAGTTCATAACGGAAGATAAAGCAAGAAATTTAAGCTGTGATATCAGTTTTTTTAGATAAACAGCTCGATCAGGAAAACCAGCGCGCAGCAGATCACGGATACCGGAAATAATCCGGCGCCGAGCCATGCGGCGATGATTCCGGCGATCAGGGCAACTGCACCGGAAATCGGCGACTGCGTTGCGTGCAGGATGGCTGGAAAGGTCATCACAGCGAGCGTAACATAAGGCACATAATAAAGAAACGACTGGATAAATGTGTTGCGGATCGGTTTGCGGATCAGCGTCAGCGGAAGGACGCGGATTGTATAGGAAACCAGCGCCATGACGGCGATATAAAGCACATTACGACTCATGTTCGGATTCCTCCTCCTGTGTATTTTTGACCGGGAATAAAATTGCTGCAGCGGCGGAAATCAGCACGGTAAGCAAAATCGTGCGGGTTCCGTCGGACAATGCAGAGATTCCGGGCACATAACTGCCGAAAAAGCTCAATGCAAAGCTGATGACGATCAGGACAGCAACGACTTTATTTTTCCGGGCGGGGGGGATGATGATTGCGAGGAACATGCCGTAAAGGGCGACGCTGAGCGCACTGACAGCGCGCAGCGGAAGCGCGTTTCCTGCCATGATGCCGAAGGCTGTGCCGAATGCCCATGCAGGAGCGGCAAGCAAAATCGCACCATAGGTATAGAACGGATTCAGGCAGCCGGGGCGGGAAATCGTGATGCCGAACAGCTCGTCCGTTACATCATAAGCGATAATCAGTCTGTGGAAAAACGGTGTGCCAGGTGCAAAGCGCTGCGCGAGCGCACAGCTCATCAGCAGATACCGCGCATTTGCGATCAAAGTAATAAGCGCTACCTGGAAAAGCGTCGCATTGGCGGCGATTAAGGTGAACGCAGCATATTCTCCGGCGGAGGCATTGTTTAACAGACTGGCAAAAAAGCCCTGCAGCGGCGTCAGACCGGCGTTTCTTGCGGCGATGCCGAGGGAAAAGGAAACGGCAAAATAGCCCAGTGCGATGGGAACGCCGTCGCGCATGCCGTTTAAGAAAATCCTGCGGTCGAACGCCCAGGCGGGGCGGCCGGACAGCCGGGAGGTTTCGGAACTGGAAGTCATGATAATAGAAGTCCTTTCTTTGGTGCGTGTGAACTGCACACCAATGGCGTGCAGAATTTATTATAGCGCACCCTATCTTTGAAAAAAAGAGGAAAAAACTGAATTTACATAGAAAATAGAAGGTTTTTTTCTACAGGAAATGATTGACGGAAAGGAAGAAAGAGACTACTATAGAACAGATAAAAATTTATAGGAGGTTCATAATGGAGGAGAAAAGTGTGGCAATTAAAGACGCCAGAACACTTGGTGTACCGAAGATGCTGCTGTTAGGTCTGCAGCATATGTTCGCAATGTTTGGTGCGACGATTTTGGTACCGATTCTGGTCAACAACTATTTTGAAGGAGAAGGGCTTTCCATTCAGGTAACCCTGATCTGCGCGGGTCTGGGAACTCTGTTCTTCCACCTGTGCTCCAAGCTGAAGGTACCGGCTTTCCTTGGTTCGTCCTTCGCATTCCTGGGCGGTTTTGCTACGGTAGCAAATCTGAACACCGGAATTTTCGCAGACATGACCATGGGAGAAAAGCTGCCTTATGCCTGTGGCGGTATTGTTGTAGCTGGTTTGTTGTATCTGGTGCTTGCCCTGGTCATCAAGCTTGCAGGTGTACATCGCGTTATGCATTATCTGCCGCCTGTTGTAACCGGTCCGATTATCATCTGTATCGGTCTGTCCCTTGCACCGTCTGCAATCTCCAACGCATCGACCAACTGGCTGATCGCTCTGATTGCACTTGGAACCATTATCGTATTTAACATCTGGGGAAAAGGAATGTTCAAAATTATCCCGATTCTGATGGGCGTTGTGGTTTCCTATGTTGTTGCAGCTGTTTTAAATGCAATTGGCCTGACAAATCCGGACGGAAGCGCTATCCTGGATTTCTCCAACATTGCATCTGCATCCTGGGTTGGCCTGCCGCCTTTCCAGCTGTGCAAATTTAACCTGACTGCAATTTTAGTTATGGCTCCGATCGCGCTTGCTACCATGATGGAGCACATCGGCGATATGTCCGCGATTTCCGCAACAGTCGGCGAAAACTTCATCGCTGATCCCGGTCTGCACCGCACTCTGGTAGGCGACGGTCTTGCAACCGCTCTGTCCGCTCTGGTTGGCGGTCCTGCAAACACCACCTACGGTGAGAACACCGGCGTTCTGGAATTAAGCCATGTACATGATCCCCGAGTGATCCGTATTGCAGCTGTATTCGCAGTAATCTTAAGCTTTATTCCGAAGATGGCTGATGTAATCGGCTCCATGCCGTCCGCAATCATCGGCGGCGTAAGCTTCATGCTGTATGGTATGATTTCCGCAATCGGCGTCCGTAACGTAGTAGAGAACCATGTAGACCTGACCAAGTCCCGCAACCTGGTTATCGCAGCAGTAATCCTGGTATGCGGCCTGGGCTTCTCCAGTGGTCTGACCTTTACGGTATTCGGTACATCCATCACGCTGACCGGTCTTGCAATCGCAGCGCTGGCAGGTATTATCCTGAATGCAATTCTGCCTGGCAATGACTATGAGTTTGGTAAGGATTTAAAGGGTGATATCAACAGAGGCGTTACCCTGAAACCCAATCCGGAAGAAATTAAGTAAAAATCGAAGGCGCGCCTCCGTTATAAGAGGTGCAAAGGAACAGCCCCGGCAGTTTTCAAACAATAGAATGCACGCTCTGCGAGAATTTTATTGTCATGAATAAAAACTGTCGGGGCTGTTTTTTGTTTCATAGGAAAATACGTCCTATGAAATAAAAACGCTCCGCGAGAATGTGCCTTGGCACATTCTTTTTTACATCAGCTTACGGAATAATGCGGTCAGATCTTCGATGCTTGCATCCTTCGGGTTGCCGGGTGCACATGCATCTGCATGGGCAGATTCTGCCAGGAACGGAAGATCTTCTTCCTTGATGGCTTCGAGCTTGGACGGAATGCCGACATCCTCGGAAAGCTTGCGGACAGCATCGACCGCAGCTTTACGGTAAGCAGCCTGATCCATCTGGTCAACGCCTTCTACGCCCATTGCGCGTGCGATTTCACGGTATTTTTCACCGGTGCAGTCTGCGTTGTATTCCATAACGATCGGAAGCATCATTGCGCATGCAACGCCGTGAGGGGTGTCATAAACAGCGCCCAGGGTGTGTGCCATAGAATGAGCGATGCCGAGACCGACATTGGAGAAGCCCATGCCTGCGATATACTGACCAAGAGCCATGCCTTCACGGCCTTCTTTGGTGTTAGCGACTGCGCTACGCAGGGATTTGGAAATGATTTCGATTGCCTTTAAGTGGAACATATCGGTCATTTCCCATGCAGCCTTGGTGGTGTAGCCTTCGATTGCGTGGGTCAGAGCATCCATACCGGTAGAAGCGGTCAGGCCCTTTGGCATGGAGGACATCATATCGGGATCAACGACTGCGATGATCGGCATGTCGTGGGGGTCAACGCATACGAATTTGCGCTTGCGCTCTACGTCGGTGATAACGTAGTTGATGGTAACCTCTGCAGCGGTGCCGGCAGTGGTAGGAACAGCGATAATCGGAACGCAGGGCTTTTTGGTGGGAGCAACGCCTTCGAGGCTGCGGACGTCTTCAAATTCCGGGTTGGCGATGATGATGCCGATGGCCTTGGAGGTATCCATAGAGGAACCGCCGCCGATTGCGATGATGTAGTCAGCGCCGGAAGCCTTGAACGCTGCAACGCCGTTCTTTACATTTTCGATGGTCGGGTTTGCTTTGATATCGGAGTAGATTTCATAAGCAAGACCTTCGCGGTCTAAAATATCCGTTACCTTTGCGGTTACGCCAAACTTGATCAGATCCGGATCGGAACATACAAATGCTTTCCGGAAAGCATGAGCCTTTGCTTCGTTTGCGATTTCTTCGATTGCGCCAGCTCCGTGATAGGAGGTCTGGTTGAGCATAATTCTGTTTGCCATTGGAAAAACCCCTTTCTTTCGATCGATTTTTGATAATTTCATTGTAATACAAAAAAGGAAAGAAAAAAAGGAAATTTTTATAAAATCGACATTATTCTAATAGGAAAAAGGAAAAAATGTTATTAAAATTTACCAGAATTTGCTTTCTTTTCAAAACTTTTTTAGCTTTGTTGACAATCTACGATTCTGCAGATGGAAATTCCTTTTTGCAGTTTTTAGAAGCTGCGTCGTCCGGTGCTTTGGGGGCGCAGCAAAAGCGTCTGGAATATTCCAGGTTTGCCTGAATCAGGTTGTATTCCAGTAAAAGACGGAGCGTGCAGGAGAGACATTCGGGAGATTTGGCGTGCGCTTCGCACACGTCCTTGAAAGAGTGGGACAGATTCAGAATATCCAGAGAAGAGACTGCCATGCAGATCACCTGAAACGCTCCGTTTCTATATAGTATGGCGCGCGTGCCGCCGGGGTGCGCAAACGGCTGCGGTGGATACCTCTTCTTTCCGGATAAAAACAGCGATGACCAGACTTTCCTGCTTGCATCCTGCCCTACAGATGATAAACTGGGAGTAAGAATCGAAAGGGACAGGAGGCACACAGCATGAACCTAAATCCGCTTGCGGCAGAGGAGCAGTTTTTAAACCCATTGGATCGCGTCAACGGATTCGATATCCGTCCGGGGTTATATGAAATCAACGGAGCGACTTCCTTCGGAAGCTGCGTCAACTTTACAATTCATTCTCAGAATGCGGTTTCCTGTGAGCTGCTGCTGTTTCACAGAGGGGAAAAAGAGCCTTACGGGACGATTCCTTTTCCGGAAAATTACAGGATCGGGCGGGTATATTCGATGATCGTGTTCGGTCTGGATATTTACGATTTTGAGTACGCCTATCGGATGGACGGGCCGAACGTCCCGGAAAAAGGGCTGATTTATGATAAAACAAAAGTGCTTTTGGATCCGTATGCACGGGCGGTGACGCAGCAGAGCATCTGGGGAAAAGAGCCCGACCGGGAGAAGGGTTATCATGGGCGGGTGGTGTTCAACGATTTCGACTGGGGTGACGCCAGAGAGCCGAAAAAGCCGATGCAGGAGCTGATTATTTATGAGATGCATGTGCGCGGTTTTACAAAGCATGCCTCCTCGGGCGTGCAGTTTCCGGGAACGTTTGAGGGTATCCGGGAAAAAATCCCCTACCTGAAGGCGCTTGGCATCACTGCGGTTGAGCTGATGCCGGTGTTTGAATTCGATGAGACGATGGGAAAACGTGAAATTGGCGGCAGGACGCTTCTGGATTACTGGGGCTACAACACGGTTGGATTTTTTGCACCGAACACAGGATACACGGCGCGTCAGGAGTATAACCGGGAAGGGACGGAGTTTAAAAATCTCATTCGGGAGCTTCACCAGAACGGAATCGAAGTCATTTTAGACGTGGTGTTCAATCATACCGCGGAGGGAAACGAGCAGGGACCGTTTTTTGAATTTAAGGGAATCGACAACCGGATTTATTATATGCTGACGCCGGAGGGAAACTATTATAATTTCAGCGGATGCGGAAATACGTTAAATTGCAACCATCCAGTCGTACAGCAGATGATTCTGGAATGCCTGCGGCATTGGGTAATTCATTATCGGGTGGACGGTTTTCGCTTTGACCTTGCGAGCATTTTGGGACGAAACGAGGACGGGACGCCGCTGTTACAGCCGCCTCTGCTTCGGAATCTGGCGGAAGATCCGGTGCTGAAGGACGTCAACCTGATTGCGGAGGCATGGGATGCGGGCGGTTTGTATCAGGTCGGAAATTTCCCGGCGTGGAACCGGTGGGCGGAGTGGAACGGCAAATACCGGGACGAGCTGCGCAGCTTTTTAAAAGGAGAGTACTGGTTCGCTGCACAGGCAGCAAAGCGGATTACCGGCTCTCCGGATCTGTACGGCGGGCAGTATCGGGGCTACAATTCGTCAATCAATTTTCTGACCTGTCACGACGGCTTTACGCTGTACGACCTGTATTCTTATAATGAAAAACATAACGAGGAAAACGGCTGGAATAATACTGATGGTGCAGATGATAACCGGAGCTGGAACTGTGGGTACGAGGGAAAATCCGACAACCCCGGAATAGAAGCGCTTCGGAAAAGAATGATCAAAAATGCCTGTGCGGTGTTACTGTGCAGCCGCGGAACGCCGATGTTTCTGGCGGGAGACGAATTTTGCAATACGCAGTTTGGCAACAACAACGCCTACTGCCAGGACAATGAAATTTCCTGGCTGGACTGGTCGCTGTTGGAAAAAAATAGAGAAATTTACGAATTCTTCCGTTATATGATTGCATTCCGCAAAAAACACTCTGCAATCCGCGGAGAATGCAGTCCGTCCGGGCTTGGGTTCCCGACGGTCAGCGTCCATACGAATCAGCCCTGGGACAATAATGTGACCCAGGAAAGTAAATTCCTGGGCGTGATGTTTGCGGGGGCGGTTCCGGCCGGAAGCAGCCAGAAAACAGGACGAAATCAGGAAAACGCGTGGAGTCAGGAAGCAGAGAGACGCCGGGAATCTGTGTGGAGCTTGGAAATGGAGCGAACCCGGGAATTGGAAACGGAAGATCTCGTGTACCTGGCGGTCAATGTTTTCTGGGAGGATCAGCAGTTTTTTCTGCCGAAGCTTCCAAACGGCTTTGTATGGAGGCTTGCGGTCAATACGGACCAGCCGGAAATGCCCGAAAAGGAGTCACAGATGACTGTCATTGACAGTGAATTTATCCTGAAACCGCGCAGCGTCGCCGTTTTTGTGGGAGGTCCATCCTTTTAACAAAATGCCGCGAAATGGAAAGAAAAGCTGATGATGTCTCCACATTATAAGCCAAACATTTCGCGGCAGATTTTTTTCCCGGTCTCTGTGCGGAAAATGTTGTCATAGGTCGCCCGGATATGGGCTGTGTCCGTGTTTCCTTCAAAGAGGTTGACCAGAAAATCCGCCTCCACCAGAATCTGATAATCGAGACCGTCGATGCCGGTATAAGTATGATGATGACCGACTAAAAAGCTGACGCGCTCTATCACATCTTTTTCAAATCCCAGCTCGGAGAGCATCTGCTCTGCCAGGACAGGACCTTCTTTTTCCTGTAATTTTCCGTTTCCGTCTCCGTATTTTTCCAGACACAGCCGGATGCCGATATCGTGCACGATGGCGGCAGCTTCCGTAATGAACAGTGTTTTTTCATCGAGATGCTCGGAAACAGCGATCGTCTTTGCAAAGCTGTGCACCTTCAGAAAATGCTGAATGCGCTCCGGGCTGCCGTGATCGTAGGAAATCATTTTTAAAATAAGCGGTTCTAAAGTCATACGAAGCTCCCTTCTTTGTGAGATACATAAGTCAGTTAAGAACATCATAGCGCGGTTTTCCTGATAATTCAAGCGCAGGAAAACGGTTGACAGTTCTCTGCGGATAAACTAGGATGAAAAAAGATGTAGGTACATCCATTTTGAAAAACTATCGTGCAGGAAAGCCCCTGCAACTTAAATTCAGGAGGACGATTGCGATGGATAAAACCGAACGGAAAATGACGAAAATTGCGCGGGAGTTAAATAAGCTGACGGTACAGGCGATGAAGGAGAAAGGAATCGGGACGGCGGAGTTCGATTTTATCCATCTGGTGCGGCACCATCCCGGCATCACACAGGCGCAGCTGCGGGAAGAATTAAAGATCGACAAGGGAGCTGCGGCGCGCCGGGCGGCAAGCCTGGAAGCGAAGGGCTACCTGACTCGCCGGGACAATCCGGAGGACAAAAGAAGTCAGCTTTTGTATGCGACAAAAAAGGCGGAAGGGCTGAAAAACTCCAAGGTCAGCATTGAATCGACGTTTTATGAGTGGCTGATGGAGGAACTGGACGAATCAGAAACCGAGCACTTTTGCGAAATGCTGGATCGACTGTATCTGAGATCGAAAAAAGAAAGCCGGTCTGGATTTTTGCAGGTAAAGGAACGGATGGACAGAGGAGAAAAGGATGGCTGAAGGGACGACGATGTGCGACAGGAAAGAATCGGGAATCCGGACTGCCTGGAAAAAACCGGATCAGATCGGAAGCTACTTTGTGACGGAGTGGAAGCCGCTGCTTGCGGTGACGGTTTCCGGCCTGATTTATAATATCGGACTGCTCGCGGGACCGTGGTTTGAAGGACGGCTTGCACAGTGCCTGCTGGATGTATTTACAGGGAAAAAAATTTTTACCGATATGCTGCTTTTGGTGTGCGCGTATGTGGCAGTGATCGGATTCGTGCAGGGCGCGCGCTACATCAAGCGGTTTTATGTGCGCCGGTTTGCGAACGATATCAACCAGGGCATGAAGCAGGTGCTTTACGGGAATCTGGTACATAAAAGTGTAGGTGAGCTGGAAAAAGAGGGGGCCGGAAGCCTTCTGACAAAAGCGGTGTCTGACGTGGATGCGTGCGTAGAGGGAATCCGGAAGTTTACGACGGAGATTTTTGATACCGGTATTGCGCTGCTTGCCTATGCTGCGATGCTGTTGTGGTACGACTGGCGGCTTGCACTGCTGTGTCTGTTGTTCCCGCCGTTTTCCTATTTGATGGCGGAAAAGATGAAAACCGTGGTAGAGCGCAGCAATGCCGCATATAAGGAGAGCGCCGGACGCTTGAATACAGCGACGCTGGACCGCGCGGGCAACGCGGTGACTTATCGGATTTACGGCTGTGAAAAACAGCGCAGCGGCATGTATGAAAAACAGCTGGACGATTACGAAAAAACAGCAGTCCGTGCAGGAATGCAGGTCGTAGCGATGCCTCCGCTGTATCAGGTGATTTCCATGGGAAGCGCCGTGCTGATTTTGTATTTCGGTTCGAAAAATGTGTTAAACAGCGGATGGACGGTTTGGAACATCGCAGCGTTTACGACATTTTTATCCTGCTATGGAAAGCTTGCGGTCAAGTCCTCGAAGGCGGCGAAGCTGTTTAACTCCGTACAGAAAGCGAACGTTTCGTGGAAAAGAATCCGTCCGCTGCTGACAGAGCCTCCGGAAGAAACAGAAGAAAAAACAGCCGGGGCGGTCAGCCTGAAGCTGGATCAGGCGGGCGGCGCATATCCGGGCGGAAAGCAGATTTTTGACGGATTGACGATAAGTGCAAAGCCTGGACAGATCATCGGGATCACGGGTCCTGTTGCGTGCGGCAAATCGACGCTTGGTAAAATTTTTCTGGGAGAAGTGCCTTATACCGGACATGTTTTGTTAAACGGGAAAGAATTATCTGAATATTCAGACAAAGAACGCAGGAGCATGGTCGGATGGCAGGGACACGATCCGGAGCTTTTGGCGGACAGTGTCCGAAACAATGTCGCGCTCGGAGAGGAGCAGATCGACGTCGGCAGGGAGCTTTCGCGCGTTTGCCTGGACCGGGAAGTGTCCGAAATGGAAAACGGCATCGATACACTGGTCGGCAGCCGCGGCGTGCGGCTTTCCGGCGGGCAGCAGGCGAGAACGGCGCTTGCACGGACGCTGTCCCATGCAAAGCCGCTGATCGTTCTGGATGACCCGTTTGCGGCGCTGGATCGGAATACGGAGGAGGAGATTTTCCGGGAATTAAAAGCGATGTCAAAGGATCGGATTATCCTGCTGATTTCGCACCGCCTGTATTTGTTTGATCAGATGGATCAGGTCATCTGGATGGAAAACGGACAGACGCAGACAGGAACGCACGAAAAAATGCTGCAGATCGTTCCGGAATATGCAAATTTGTGCAAGGTATGGAAGGAGGGAGCAGACCATGCGTGAGCGTTTGAAAAAAACGATGCCGTCAAAGGCGCATCATGAAATTCTCACTGCGGTGGGATCGATCTGCACACAGAATCTTCTGCTTCCGATTGCATTGGTCATCACCGTAGTCGGCGCAGTCGTCACTGCACTTGTGCCGCCGCTGATTCTGGAAAAAATCGTGGACGGGCTGACTGCGGGAAACTCGATGCCGATTGTACAGGCATTTTCCTATTTCGGCGTGGTAGCACTGGCGGGATTGCTGGAATCTATGCGGGAAAGCCTTTTGATCGTATTCGGACAGAAGCTGACCCACGGTCTGCGCAGTCAGATGTGCGGAAAGCTGTCGCAGCTGTCCGCAGATACGTTGAGTAAAATGGACGCAGGAACGATCGCATCCCGGTTCGTCGGAGATGTTGATACGCTGGAAACGCTGTTTACCTCCGGTATCATCAGCATGTTTGCAGACGCTTGCACGATGATCGGTATTTACGCAGTGCTCTGGCAGAAAAACCGCGGACTCGCGATTACTTTGCTGGCGATTCTGCCGCTGATCGCACTGTTTACAAGACATGTTCAGAAAAAAATGCTGGCTGCGCAGATGGACAGCAGAAAGGCTGCTGCGCGGACGTCGGGTCTTGTGCCGGAGACGATTCATTGCATTCGGATGATCCATGTTTTTGGAAAAGAAGGCTTTATGCGCAAACGTTATGACCGTACGCTGCAGGAGGGATATGCTGCGATGGAGCGTACAAATTTTTACGATGCACTGTATTCTCCGGCTATTTTGATTACAGATGCGCTGGTGACGGGCGTTGTCATGCTGCTGTCGGCTTCGTCCGGCCCGGAAGTCAGAATGTTTTTCGGCATGTCAGTCGGTACGGCGGTTGCGGTAATTTCCTATATTTCGAGAATCTTTTCCCCAATCGAAAGCATTGGCATGGAAATCCAGACGATCCAGGAGGCGCTGGCAGGTGCGAAGCGTGTCGGAGAATTTCTGGAGCTGCCGACGCGGCTGGAAACCTCCGGGGAGGCGGGAGAAAAAGCGATGGTAGAACTTGGCAGAGCCGGCGCGGCCTCTGGTTCGGATTATGCTGCGGCCGCTGGTTCGGATCGCGCTGCGGTCGCTGAGCCGGCAAAATCGCCTGCGGTCGCATGCATTTCCCTGGAAGATGTCAGCTTCGGCTATGAAGAGGAAAAGATGGTTCTGAAGCATTTGAGCTTCGAGATAAAAACCGGCGAGCAGGTAACGATGACCGGGCGCACCGGCGCAGGAAAGAGCACAATTTTTAAATTGCTTTTGGGGCTGTATCGTCCGCAAAAGGGCTGTGTAAAAATATATGGACAGGACGCTTATCTGCTTCCGGACAGTATCAGACGGCGTCTGTTTGGCTGCGTGGAGCAGAGCTTTAAGCGGGTTCCCGGAACCGTTCTGGAGCAGATTACGCTTTCTGATCCGATGATTTCCAGAGAGGATGCGGTCGAAGCGGCGAAGCTGGCAGGATTGCATGAAGTGATTGCCGGAATGGAGCAGGGGTATGATACGCCCTGCACGGATGCACTGTTTTCACAGGGACAGTGGCAGCTTTTGTCCATTGCCCGGGCGGTTGCAGCGAAGCCGTCGATTCTGCTGCTGGATGAAATCACGGCGAACCTCGATGTAGGCACAGAGCAGGAGGTTTTATATGCGCTCAGGCGCGCCGGAGAAAACCGGACGGTGGTTTCCATTTCCCACCGTTTGTATGAAAAAATGGGCGGCAGGGAGCTTGTAATCGGGTAACCAGACATCGTCGCAAAATACAATATGCCGCGCAAAGCCACAACCGGTCGCCTCTGCGCGGCATATTTCTCCTCCTTTCTGCGCACGTTTTTTGCGCATGTCGAGTTTGTGTCAAGTGAGTACAGACACAAATCTCACGATTGAAAAATTTTATTTTTCAATCTTTGCCCTCTATGCAGCGGAAACCTTCTTGTCTTTTGCTACAAGAATGATATACTGGGACTGAAATGATGTCGGGATCAAAAAGGTCTTTTGTCTCCTATGATACCGGATCAGGCATAAAAGCGATGACAGACAGGAGTGGTATACGATGGACATGCAGGAGAAATACAGACAGCAGTTGGATATTTCCTATTCCTATCATCTGGCGAAACGGATGGAAAAACACCGCACCAACGAAGAACTCGGCTATCGGACGGCGGGGTCGAAGGCAGAGCTTGCAACTGGGGAAATGCTGGAGCAGGAGATGCATACAATCGGTTTTCCGATTATCCATAAGGATGCGATTACAGTAGATGCGTGGGAATTTGAACGCGCGAAAATGACTTTTTTAAACGAAAAAGGCGAAGAGGAAACGATACAGCTTGGCGCGTATCAGACGAATTTTGTGACGGACGGACCGGAGTGCTACTCGGTTGTGTATGCAGGCAGAGGAACTCTGCAGGATTATGAAGGAATGGATGTGACCGGAAAGCTCGTATTAGTGGATATCAACCAGCGGGATGAGTGGTGGATCAATTATCCGGTTTATCAGGCGCATTTAAAAGGCGCGGCAGCTGTCATTGCTGCACAGACGGGCGGCTACGGAGAGGTAGACGAACGCGCACTGAACGCACAGGATATCGCGGGACCGTCGAATGCACCGGCGTTTTCGATTGCCCGGCACGATGCAGATCAATTGAAAAAAATGCTGCAGGGCCGCAGCGAGGTAAAGGTGCTGTTTGACGCTTCGACAAAGGTGATCCCGGCGCAGACGACCTATAACATCGTCGGGGAGATTCCCGGAAAAACGCACCCGGAGCGCAGAATTATGCTTTCCGCACATTACGATTCCTATTTTGACGGTTTTCAGGATGATAATACCGCGATTTCGATGATGCTTTCGATGGGAAAAACGCTGCTGGAAATTGGATATCAGCCCGAAAATACGCTGATGTTCTGCTGCATGGCGTCCGAGGAATGGGGCGTGGCGGACTCGCAGTTCGACTGGTCGACGGGCGCGTATGAACAGGTATTTACGGTGCATCCGGAGTGGCGGGGAAGCGTGATTGCCGACCTGAATTTTGAGCTCCCTGCGCTGGCACACGGGACGCGGGCGAGGATTCGGAGCACGTTCGAATACGTTTCTTTTCTGGAAGAATTTCTGGAAGAGCTGCCGAGTCTGACCGGCGCATATCCGGAGGAAACGAGGATTACCGCGCCGATTGAAACCTGGTCGGACGATTTTTCCATTGCGATTGCCGGAATCCCGTCGATGGTAAATGATTTTACGGGCGGAAGCTTTATGGAAACGAACTATCATTCACAGTTCGACAACGACGGCTTTTACGATGAGGATGTTTATCGGATGCACCATGAGCTGTTTGGACTTTTGCTGATGGCGATTGACCGTACGGTTGTTGTTCCGCTGGATTTTTCCAGAGTATTCCGAAAAGCAAGGGAGCGGCTGGACAGCGAATGGTGTGAAAAAACCGGCGCGGACGGACAACGGCTGTTGCGGGTGCTGGAGCAGGCGACGGCGACGGCGCAACAGCTGTATGCAAAGGTAGAGAAAACGAACCGGAACGCGAGGCACGCTGACGCATCGGCGGCTGGTGTGGAAAATGCATCTGGACTGTGCGTAGCGGAGACTGGCGATGCCGGAGCGGTGAACGGAGATTTTATCGCATGTGTGCAGGGAACGGACACTGCTGCAGAAGTACCTGCGGCAGACACCCGGAAGCTGGAACGAGCGCTTTTACAGGTTTTCCAGCAGGAGCAGGATGCCTATGTGCGGATCGACTGGTATGGAAACGTGTTGTTCCCGCATGGAATTTTGCAGGATCGTTTGCAGCTTCTGGAAGGTGCGGTGCGCAATCTGAAAGAGGGAAGGCTCTCGGCGGCACTGCGCAAGCTGTATGAGATCGACAGCAACCGGTACGCATTTTTGTTTGAAGAAGAGGTTTATCGACATTTTACATCGTATGCATTGGATCAGAGCGCAGATCGGCTGAAATGGGGAACCGGAAGAATTATCGGGTTTGAAAACTTTTTCCCGGTTGTGACCGGACTTCTGGAAAAAGAAAAGACGGACTGCAGTGATTTTACGGAAGAAATTGCACAGCTGGAGGCTGCATATGAGCGCCAGAGCGATTTATACCGGAAAGAAATCGATACGCTGTGCGTGCAGACGGAAAGGATGGAGCGGCTTTTGAGAGAAGCCGGAGTGGAATTTTATGGACAGTGAAAAACTGTATCGAGTACAGGAAGAGGATTTGTCGAAGCTTGAGGAGCTGTTGTGCCGTTCGTTTGCGGCGGACCCGTTGTATGTGGAGCTGATTCCGGATGAAGAGGTGCGGAAACGACTGATGCCGGAGCTGTTTCAATGCGACCTGACGGAATTTTATGAGACGTGTGAAATTTTTGCAGACAGCAAGGATTTAAACGGCATATTGGTCGTTTCGGATGAAACGGAGCCGTATCATCTGCTGCATCGTTATTTTACGGAGGTGCAGGCGACGCTGCGCACGGAGGGCTATCTGATCCGGGAGGATCACAGCCTGAAGACATTTTTTAATTTCGTGCTCGGCAGGGATTACCTGAATTCAAGCTGGACGGATCAGCTGCATCAGGATCGGAGACTACATATCATTTATCTGGCGGTTGATCCGGAAATGCAGCATCACGGAATCGCGGCGACGCTGGTGGAAGAGGCAGTTGCATACGCGGAACGCAACGATCTGATGATTTCGCTGGAAACGCACAACCCGCGTAACGTTGCGTTTTATCAGCAGTTCGGGTTTAAGGTGTACGGAGTCGTGGAAAAGCATTTTTCCCTGAAACAATATTGCCTGGTGCGGGAAATCCAGGCGTAATATTCTAACAGTTCACCGCGCCATTTCATTCGCAAAAGCGCATCTTCGATGCTTTCCGCTGCTTCGCAGCTCCTTTTGCTCATGAAATGGCGCTCCCTTCGTAGTTTCCTGGGAGCAGATTTTCCCGCAAGCGCGAAATCAGCTCCCAGGAAGCTGCGAGTGAACTGTAGTACCATATTTGGATCGGCTTGAAAGTCATACCGTTTACGGTATTCCCTTTCAAGCCGATTGTGCTATATAATGAGCACGAAAGAAAAACAAGCGACGCTGAAAGCGGCATTTGTTTTTCTCGTGCCATTAGAGAACGAGCAGCCTGCGAAGCAGGCGGTAGAGCGAGCCAGCGCGGGCTCGTGATCGAAGGAGAGTAGCGCGAGCGGGGACAGCTGGGCTGTTCATCGCAAAGGGCGAAGCCGGTTGCTGATAACCGGTTTATTCTGACATGTTGGTTTGATCTTGTTATTTCTTTTATTATTCTGATGTTTCTAGTTCAATTCTACACAAGATTCCAGGCATGTACGCAATTTTTCACAAGGAGGTGATTGAACAGCTGAATAAGGCTTATAAAAGTATATAAATTATAGGTGTATCAGCACAGACATTACGAAATTGGGATTCTAATGGAAAACTTCATCCGCATCATACTACAACAAGTGGTTATAGGTATTATTCCGATGAACAGCTCAACCAGGTAATGAATGTAAAGCCTAAAACAAAAGCTGAACTGGGTAAAACTTGCTGAACATGGACGTATTCCCACAGATGCTAAATATAGGAATCCGAGAGTATCCTTTGATGGATTGAATTGGTGGATTAGCGTATGTGTGGAATTCCCAGACTGCAGGGACAGGTCTAATCATGATGGAATCGGTATAGACCTTGGAATTAAGGATTTGGCGATATGTTCTGATGGTAATACCTACAAGAATATAAACAAAAGCCAGACTGTTAAGAAGCTTGAGAAATGCAAGCGTAGATTGCAACGCAGCGTATCTCGTAAATATGAACACAATAAGAAAGGAGGAAGTTACTGTAAAACTAACAATATAGTAAAAAAAGAAAAACTTTTACTTAAAGTAAATCACAGATTAGCAAATATCCGAAAAGATTATTTGAATCAGACCACATCTGAAATCGTAAATCGAAAACCAAGATTTATCTGTATCGAAGATTTAAACGTTAGTGGGATGATAAAAAATAGACATTTATCTAAAGCGGTTCAGAATCAGGGATTCTTTGAATTTCGTAAACAGTTGGAATACAAGTGTAATGATAGAGGTATTCAGCTCATTGTGGCTGATAGATTTTATCCATCATCAAAACGTTGTAGTTGCTGTGGGAAAATAAAAAAGGATTTGAGATTATCTGATAGAACATATAAATGTGAATGTGGAAATGTTATAGATAGAGATTTCCAGGCATCACTAAACCTAAAAGCTTATGGAGAACAATTTGCAAGCTAACACTTAAATGTTAATGCAAATATGTACGGATGCGTTAATTCGGAATTTACGCCTATGGAGAGTACAAGAACTTGTGAGTAGATAGGTATTTATGCCATCAAAAGCATACTCGTTGAAGTAGGAATGAAACATAAAAGTTTATAACTTTTTATAAGTTTTCAGTAACGGGAGAATGGACGACACACAAAAAATGGAATATGCGCGGGCGTTTCTGCAAAAGGAGGTAGAGTCGGAATTTCCTTACCCGTTTCAGATTCTGACGGAGGAGGACAGTTTTTTATTCTGCTTTAAAAATGGACGCAGGGACTGCTGCGCCCGTTTAAAGGCGACAGAAGGGATGCTCAATAAGCTCTGCAGCGGGGATAAAAAGGTGCAGAAGCAGGAAAAAGAGCGGGTGCTTCGGGTTCTTGAGGCAGCAGTGGAAGCGCAGGAAAATACGACTCTTTCAGAAAAAAGTGAGTACGGAAAAATGAAAAATATGCTGATTCTTCGTCCGCTCAATCTGGATTTTTACCGAAGCGAGCTTGTAAACGTGCCGTATATCCGCATCGGGGATGTAGCGCTGGTGCTGTACTGCGTTTTATCTCATCTGGGAGGAGATTATTTTACGACGAAGGTGTACCGGGATCAGGTTCAGAAATGGATGGTCCCCGAAGCGGAGGTAATGCGGGCGGCGCTGGTCAATACGAGCTTTTTGTATCCGCCGCGGCTGTATTCGATCCAGTGCCTGATGGGCTGGGACGGAAAGCGGTACGAGAACGGCATTTTTATGGGGGAGGACGACGAACAGAAAATCCCGCCGGGCATGCGCAGCTATCTGTTGACAAATACGCTGGAAATCAACGGAGCGATTGCCGTTTTTTATCCGGGTGTTGCGGAGAAAATTGCGCAGGATCTGGGCGGTGACTTTTATATTGCGTTCACGAGTATTCATGAGGCACAAATTCATGGCGTCGGAATGATTTCTCCGGAAATAGTGGAGTACAGTTTGCAGGAAACGAACCGGGAATGTACCAGACCGGAGGAGGTTCTGTCCAATCATGTATATCTTTACAATCAGGAGAAAAAGACATTTTCAATGCTTATGGACGGCGATTTTCTGGAGGTAGAACATGAAGAATAGACGGGGAGAGTATCTGTATTTTTGCAGCGCAGAGCAGGACAGTCTGTATGCGTTGACGCTTTTTCGGGAAAAAGAAAAACAGGGAACGTTAAATGTGCAGGAGACAGGATTGCTTCTCTGCATGGAACAACGCGCCGAAGACAGCTGGATTTATTTGATGCCTGCGGCGGTCTATGCGGCTGCCAACCAGAAAGGTGCGAGAAGCTGGATGAACCGGCAGAAGCAGGAGAAAATAGATCTCTGGAATGAGAAGGGGATTGCATGGATGCGCCGATATCCGGTATTTTTGGAGCAGTTTGGATGGAAACAGCGGCGCTACGCGATTCTGGCAGCGGGAATTTTTGAGCAGCTGGAAGAGGAATCCATGGACGAGTTTGAAAAAGGGAAAAATCAGGTTTGCCATTTTTTACAGGGAAGCTGGGGATTTCTCTGGAAGCGTATGCAGCAGTGCGACAGGCTGAGTGTGCAGGAATGGAAAGAAATGAAAGCGCCGTGGAAGGATTCTGTGCGGATGGACTGCGCGATGTCCGGCATCCTTTTATTGATGGCACAGCTTCTGAAAAAAGAACTGGAAGAGCGCGACCGGCTCTGCGTGGGATTTATGAAGCTGCAGCAGTTTACACAGGAGAGCCTGCGAACAAATGGTATCGCTGCGAAGCAATCTGCAAAGGTATCGGGAGCTGAACCAGTGGATGCATGCGGTACAGAAATCCGTTCTGTGGGCGTTGGTACGAATCCCACCGCGCTTGTCGAAACCGAAAAGATGGGATGGCTGTTCCAGAAATTTCGCAATCCGGAGCGCCCTGCTTATATCCATGAAAAAGGGCGGATTTCCAGTGAATGGCTGGAACAGCTGCATCAGATTATGGAGCTGGCGGGACTTCCGGCAGGAACATTTGAAGCGGTCAGCCTTTCTGTGCAGGAGGTAAACGGCCTTGTAAATCTGATGGGAGAAAAGCTGACTGCGCGTCAGTATATGACGTTTCTGATGTTGTATTCGGTGTCGCGGGAACTTGCACAGGCAGGGCGCACGGCAGCAGCGCTGCAGTTTATCCAGACATCCCGTCTGAGGGGAGCATCGCCAGCTGCGATGGGGACAGGGATGACAGCGGCGGCACTGATGTCAGGCGGGGCTGGTGCAATGGTGGCGGAGCGAAGCAGGTACGGAGTAAGAAAAATGTCAGATGCAGATGGAAATCTGGTGTCTGCAGAGCAGCTGGCTTTGTATACACAGTCCGTGCCGCAGGCGTCACAAAGCAGCTATTGATCGTACGAGGTTCCTTCGGTGTAAGGCGCCTGCGGAATGGAGATTTTTACGCAAGATAGCAGAACATAAACACAAAATGACACAGGCTGCCGGCCATGACGAACAAATGAAAAATTTCGTGTAAGCCGAACATCGGATGCCGTGCGTCAAACAGAGGCAGCCTGAGCGCGTAGATAATGCCGCCTGCAGTATAGATCAGTCCGCCGGCGAGCAGCCATAAAAAGGCGTGAAGCGGAAGCAGGGAAAACAGCTGTCCCAGAACGGACAGGCAGCTCCAGCCCATTGCGATATACAAAACAGAGGAAAACCATTTTGGACAGGTGATCCAGAAGCCTTTGATAAAAATTCCGACCAGCGCGATTCCCCAGACTGCGGCAAGCAGCATCAGACCGGAGGGCTTTGGCAGGGTCAGCAGGCATACCGGCGTATAGGTCCCTGCGATCAGGATGAAAATCATCATATGATCCATTTTCCGAAAGATACGCAGAATGCGCCCGGAGCAGTTGACAGAATGGTATATCGTGCTGGCGGCATACAATAAAACCATGCTGATCATAAAAACTGTCATTGCAGTGAGGCTTTTTACACCGGAGTGGACAGCTGCGCGGACTAACAGCGGGACTGCTGCGCAGAGAGCGAGCAGCATGGCGATAAAATGGGTGAGTGCGCTTCCGGGTTCCCGAATAGTTATGTTCATAGTAGTACCTCCTCCTTACATTTGGATACAATGGAATGCGTATTTTGCGGGCATTCTGGGTCAGGGATAGCAGAATGTTCGTTTAACAAGCGATGTGGCATTACAAAATATTATACGTAGTATTTAAAACTACATGTAATATATGCAGATACTACATGAAAAGTGACAAAATGTCAAGAAGAGATGATAGAAAAAAAGTTACCGTTCACACGCGCCATTCGCAAAAGCGCATCTTCGATGCTTTCCGCTGCTTTGCAGCTCTTTT
>ENA-ORLY01002064-ORLY01002064.1-human-gut-metagenome-genome-assembly--contig:-NODE-2064-length-20855-cov-4.590673_pt1 | contig 20855 bp, 15 predicted proteins | sample MGYA00243071_ERZ508832 | MGnify/ENA primary metagenome ERZ508832 (study PRJEB26277, sample SAMN04329777) | human gut metagenome | biome: human-associated habitat | host: Homo sapiens | place: USA... | reverse complement strand
CAGCTTCTTTTGCTCATGAAATGGCGCTCCCCTCGTGCCTTCTTACAGACTGATTTTCCTGCGAGCAGGAAATCAGTTTGCAAAAATGCTGCGGGTGAATGTTGTTGAAACGATGCCGTTCACCCGCGCCATTCGCAAAATCGCAGCTTCTTTTGCTCATGAAATGGCGCTCCCCTCGTGCCTTCTTACAGACTGATTTTCCTGCGAGCAGGAAATCAGTTTGCAAAAATGCTGCGGGTGAATGTTGTTGAAACGATGCCGTTCACCCGCGCCATTCGCAAAATCGCAGCTTCTTTTGCTCATGAAATGGCGCTCCCCTCGTGCCTTCTTACAGACTGATTTTCCTGCGAGCAGGAAATCAGTCTGCAAAAAGGCACGGGTGAACTTAGTCGATCACATGGTGCTGGAGCCACTTGCGGGAGTGGAAGCGAAGCATGAAAACGACCGCACGCACGCTCCAGTCTGCGAACATGCCGATCCAAACCGCGATGGGACCGAAGCCACAGAAGCGGCATAAAAAGATGCATAGGCTTACCCGGCACAGCCACATGCTGGCGCAGGAGGTAATCATGGAAAATTTCACATCGCCGGCTGCGCGCATGCCGTAGGCTGGAATAAAGGAAAGCACCCACGAAATCGGTTTGGTGATGGTAATAAATGCGACCATCTGCAGGCAGAGGCGGGCGCTTTCTGCTTCCATGCCGCCGAGGATAGTGACAGGCTTTGCGAGCAGATAGACGACGGCACAGGAGATGAGGATGACGATTTCCGAAAGCCAGGACAGCCTTTTGATGTAATAAATCGCTTCATCTTTCCGTTGTGCACCGATACACTGACCGACGACGGTCATCAGTCCGATGCCGACACCCATGGCGGCGATTCCGTTTAACGCCTCCAGGATACTGGTCATTGCCTGCGCGGCGATGGCAACCGTACCGAGAGTGGAGACGGTTGACTGAATGGCGAGCTTACCGAACTGGAACATGCTGTTCTCAATTCCGGATGGAATACCGATGAATAAAACGCGTTTGATCAAAGACCAGTCCGGACGGATAGAAAAGTAGTTGCGTACATAAATTTGTTCTGCAGGGTTTCTCAGCTGCCAGATCACGACGATCGCACAGAAAATACGGGAAACCAGGGTGGAAATTGCCGCGCCGGCGACGCCCATGCCAAAGACGAAGATCAGGATCGCATTTCCTCCGATATTTAAGAAGTTGGAAAGGATGGAAATCGTCATAGGACCTTTGGTGTTGTTTTGTGCACGCAGAATGGAAGCACCTGCATCGTATAGACCGATGAATGGGAACGACAAAAGCGTGAAGAAAAAGTAAATCTGGGAGTTTGCCATAACGTCCGTGTCTACAGTGCCGAAAATCAGACGAAGCAGCGGGAAACGGAAGATCAGGCATAAAAGCGACAGCGAACAGGAAAGGACGAGCATAACGAAAAGCACCTGCTCTGCGGAACGCTTCGCCTTTTTCAGGTTCTGACTGCCGAGGTACTGGGAGCAGAGGATCGCGCCGCCTGCCGCCAGCGCGGAGAGCGCCTGAATCACTAAAATGTTGATTGCATCAACGAGAGAAACTGCGGAAATTGCAGCGGAGCCGACGTTGCTGACCATCATCGTGTCGGCGGTTCCCATTAGGGAAGACAGAAGCTGCTCGACCATGATGGGGACAAGCAGCGTCCGAAGCTGTTTATTGGTGAAAAGATGTTGCGTTGCTGTTTGTTTTTTTGTGTTCACGAAAAAATCATGCGCCTCCTGAAATATTGGAAAAGTCTGCGGAAAATAAAAACCTTCTGTATCATAGCAGAAAATAAAATGGATGAAAATAGGGAAAACAGCTCATTTTTTACAGAAGAAGAATGCCTTTTATGCTGTTAGAAAAACCTTAGATGTGGTAAGATGAAAAAGATACTACTGTGGCACCCTTCCGGGAAAGAGTGCCAGCAGAAATTGGATGAAAAATCCGGAGACATGAGGGATGAGAGATGAATGAGAAAGTACAACAGACAGAAACCGGAAATGCGCTGCAGCGTTTCCTGAAACGGAAAAACATTATTTTTTCGGCAAAACGTTATGGAATCGACGCGTTGGGCGCGATGGCGCAGGGATTGTTTGCATCGCTTTTGATCGGTACAATTATCGGAACGCTGGGAGAGCAGATCGGAAGTCAGGTGCTTGTGGACGCCGGAGGCTTTGCAAAAAGCGTGGCCGGACCGGCGATGGCAATTTCGATCGGCTATGCACTGCAGGCACCGCAGCTGGTATTATTTTCCCTGCTTGCAGTCGGGGCGGCAGCCAATTCGCTGGGCGGGGCGGGCGGACCGCTTGCAGTTTTGATCGTTGCGATTGTGGCGGCGGAATGCGGCAAGGCGGTTTCCAAGGAAACGAAGATTGATATTTTGGTCACGCCTCTGGTGACAATCCTTTCTGGAGTGCTGCTGTCGATGTGGTGTGCGCCGACAATCGGAGCTGCTGCGAGCGCAGTCGGAAGCCTGATCATGTGGGCGACGGAGCTGCAGCCGTTCTTTATGGGTATTTTGGTATCGGTTATTGTAGGTGTTGCGCTGACGCTGCCGATCAGCTCTGCAGCGATTTGCGCGGCGCTGAACTTAACCGGGCTTGCCGGGGGTGCGGCAGTTGCGGGCTGCTGTGCGCAGATGGTCGGCTTTGCGGCGATGAGTTTCAAAGAAAACAAGTGGAGCGGACTAATTTCCCAGGGATTGGGCACAAGTATGCTGCAGATGGGCAATATCGTAAAAAATCCGCGCATCTGGATTCCACCGACGCTGGCGGCAGCCATCACCGGACCGATTGCGACCTGTCTGTTCCAGCTTCAGATGAACGGACCCGCAGTTTCCTCCGGAATGGGAACCTGCGGACTGGTGGGACAGATCGGCGTTTATACCGGCTGGCTGGAAGAAATTGCAGCGGGCAGTCGGAGTCAGATTACAGCGTTTGACTGGATCGGCATGATCTTGATCTGCTTCGTGCTTCCGGCGGTGCTGAGCCTGGTGTTTGGACAGATTTTAAGAAAAATCGGCTGGATCAAAGAAGATGACCTGAAGCTGTAAAGCATTTGGACAAGAAGGCAGCATTCAGATAAAAGCGTTATCAGAGGAAAGACTGCTGCATTTACGGCAGAAAAGGAGGGTATATGATTTCTGAAAAAAAGAGCGGAGCGCCGTACTTAAACGTCTGGTTCGGCAATTTTTACCGACCGGCGTATGACGATCAGGCGTTTGTCGCAGAGGGGATGGAGCTGTTAAAAAAGCTCGGCTTCAACAGTGTTTTGCTCGATTCCAAGGACTGGGAGGATTTTCGGGAACGCTATGAGGGAAAGCCTGCGAGCCAGTATGTCGGCATGCAGGAGTTTATGATGGAGCAGATCAAAAAGCAGGGGATGAGCCATACATTTCTGGCGATTTATCTGAATGCAGATAACCTGTATCCGAATATTCGCTTTAGCCCGCCGGTGTTCGGGGAATCTGTTGTGACGGCAAAAGGCAATGACGGTCGCTGGTATCGTTATTGGTCGGAGAAAGCGCAGGAGACGATGACGGAGCACGTTTCACAGCTTTTAGAGATGTACGGTGAAAATATGACCTGGATCGAAGTGGACGGGGAAGAAAAAAAACCGCTGTGCAGCATGTGGGACCCGGTCGTTGCACCGAGCTTCGATGAGGATGGAAAAAAGCGCTATCGCAGCTGGCTTGAAAAACGTTATAACGGAGATATTGAAACCTTTAACCGCTTCTACAAAACGGAAGCAAACAGCTTTGAAACGATCGAACCCGAGCAATACTGGTTTGAACTGCGTTATCCTGGAAAAAATGGTTTTTCGGAAAAAGAGCTGGAAGACCGGGATGAAAAATGCCGCGTATGGATGGACAACCAGCGCTGGAAAAGCGACGAGCTGGTGCTTTATTTTGAAGCGATGCAGAAAAAGCTCCATGCACTTGATCCGCAGCTGCATCTGTGCCCGGATTTGAGCCAGTGGGGATATTTTTTGAACGTGGATGGAAGCTTTTTAACCGGTGCAGGGCTTTCTGATCTGTGGGATACGGCGGTGCGAGGCGCTGATTTTTACCGGATTGCCCCGTATGTGGATGCGGCGCATTTTATTTCTGTGCCGGTGCTTCCAAACGGCGACCCGGACTGCTATGTGACAGCATGTCAACACAGCATGATGCGGAATATGAATCGTGGCAGATCCTTTGTCGGCGGCATTTACTGGGGAAGATTTGTTTATAATGACCTATATGCGTGGATTTCTCCGTGTGAGGCGGTCGCCTCGATGGCGGCGTCCGGCGCTTCCGGATATGCGTCTTACGGCATGTGCGGGTTAGACGACGGCGGCGTGTTACACCGGATGCCGGAAGCATTCTGCAGGTCTTTAGAAGAAGGAAACCGCTGGTGGAAAGAGGTTGTTTTGAGGCTCGGAGTGAGAAAAGCTGCAAAGGCAGCAGTGCTGTTCCCGTCTGCGATGGCGCTTGCAGAGACGTTTGACACGGAGCACAATCATGACAGGCGGCTGGATCTTCTGGGCTGGTATAAGGCTCTGGAGGACTGGCAGATCGACGTTGACGTTGTAGATGGCAGCATTTTCAAGGATCAGACAGCAGATCAGTACGAGGTGCTCGTGCTCGCGGCAAACGACTGCTATGCGCTTGACCCGGATTCTGAACTGGAGCAGGGCATTGCAGCATGGGTAAAAAATGGCGGAATGCTGCTGCACGGACCGATGGATTTGCTTGCACAGGCGAGCGTTGGCAGCCGCTGCCTTTCCCATGAAAAGGATGCGTTTGAGTGCAGCGGCGAAAAGGGAATGCTGACCGGAACGCAGTTTGGCAGCTTCGAGGAGGAAAACGCCGACGTGCTCGCAGTCTGGGAAACGGACGAAAAGCCTGCGATTGTCAAGCGCACATTTGGGAAGGGAACCGTTTGCGAAATCGGATTTTTCTACGGCTTTGAATACACCGGCAGAATCGCACCGCACGTTCCGCTGACGCAGCGCAATAACGAGCTGTACCCTTTGACCATGCTGAAAAAAGATCCCGTAGGGATGCTTCTGGAAGAAAAAATCGGCACGACACTGACCCGGAAAAAGGGCGTTGAGCGCGCAGAATTTGAAAACGGTACGGTCATCGTCAACCACAGCTCCTATCCGTGCAGAATCGATGAACCCGGAACACGCTATTTCCAGAATCCCGAGCTGTACCAGGATTTGGACAGCAAGATCCTGCTCCCGCATATGGGAGTTTTTATCGAGAGGAAAGTTTGAAAAATTTTTTAAACTTTTCAGAGTGTGCTGCCGCGCGTTGACTTCTCGATGGAAGATCGTTATAATAAAGACCACGGCTTTTGCTGTGGTCTTTATTTATTCATGACAATAGAATGCTCACAGAGCGTGCATTCTATTGTTGTATAGGAAACTTCGTTTCCATACGATAAGTAACGCTCTACGAGGATGCGCGCTCGGTGCAAGGGTAGATGGCTGCCAAAGCAACTGCGCCTCGGCGCGAGAATGTGCCAAGGCACATTCTTTTATCGTATAGGAAACTTCGTTTCCATACGATAAGTAACGCTCCGCGAGGATGCGCACTCGGCGCAAGGGTAGATGGTTGCCGGAGCAACCGCGCCTCGGCGCGAGAATGTGCCAAGGCACATTCTTTTTCAAAAAAAATAGAAAGTTGAGAAATTGATGATAAATAAAAAAACAAAATTTTGTAAAGCTGCAGCGCTTCTGGGCGCGGCTGTTATGATGATTTCTGCGCTGGCAGGATGTGGGAAAAATACGAAGGTCGTTCTGACGGCGGGTCTGAAAAAGAACGAGGTATTCCGGATTTCGAGTGCATCTTGTATGCTGCCGGAGGTGATGGTATATCTGACGAACATGCAGAATCAGTATGAATCCGTCTATGGAAGCCAGATCTGGAACGCTTCCGACGGACAGCTTTCGCTGGAGCAGGAGGAACGGGAACAGGTGTTGACACAGCTGGCGAGAATCAAGGTGATGAACCTGCTCGCCCAGAAAAAAGAAGTGACGCTGGATGATAAGGAAAAGGAGCGCGCGGCAGCGGCGGGCAGGGAATATTTTACTTCCTTGAACAGCGCGGAGGTGACGGCGCTCAACGTGACGCAGGATCTGATTACGAAGATGTATGAAGAGTATGCGCTCGCGGAAAAGGTTTATCAGACGATTGTAGAAAATGTCAATCCGGAGGTAAGCGACGATGAAGCGCGCACCATCACGGTAGATATGATCAGGGTCAGCGATTCTGCCAAAGCTTCCCAGGTGCTTGGCAAGGCAAAGGAAGAAGGCGTGGATTTTGAGACGCTTGCGCAGGCAGAGAGCGAGGACCAAACGGTGACGCAGTCGTTTGGAAAAGGCGAGGTTTCGGAAGCACTGGAAAAGGCGGCGTTTAACCTCGGCAAGGACGAGATCAGTGACGTGGTGGAATCAGACGGAAGTTACTATATTTTAAAATGTATCAGCACGTTCGACGAGGCGCAGACCAAAGCGAATAAGGAAAAAATAGTAAAACAGCGCCAGAGCGAGGCATTCGATACGGAATATACGGCGTTTGAGCAGACATTGGTACGTCAGCTCAACGAGGAACTCTGGAATTCCGTCACGATGATTCATCAGGACGATGTCAAAACTTCCAGCTTTTTTGAAGTATACCAGATGTATTTCCAGCATCAGGAGTGAGCAGGAATAGCCAGGCATTCCGGCAGGACGTTGCGCTTCCGGCTTATGAAAACTGCCCTGTCGGACGCTGCGTTTCAGCTTATGAAAACTGCCCGACAGTGCGCTGTACCCTGTTTATGAAAAATTTAGAATTGCGGGAAACGCGGCAACCATGCGGGCTTCCAAAGAATTATTAGCACTCAGTCAAAATGAGTGCTAATTTTTTATTGACTTTTTGAAACGACAGGACTACACTATGGATAAAGCTTGGAGGAAAGCTTCTCCAGGCATCTGAAAACGAACTGAGAAAGAAAGGATCGTGATATTTCATGGCTGAAAAGCACGGAGCATTATCAATTAACAGCGACAATATTTTTCCGATTATTAAAAAGTGGTTATATTCGGATCATGACATTTTTTACAGAGAGCTGATTTCCAACGGCTGCGATGCCATTACGAAGTTAAAGAAGCTGGATATGATGGGAGAATACGAGCTTCCGGAAGGCTACAAGCCCAGAGTGGATATTATCGTTGATCCGGATGCAAAGACCATCCAGTTTATCGATAACGGTGTCGGCATGACTGCGGATGAGGTGGAAGAATACATCAACCAGATCGCATTTTCCGGTGCGACAGATTTTATTGCAAAATATAAAGATAAGACAAACGACGACCAGATCATCGGTCATTTCGGTCTGGGCTTCTATTCCGCATTTATGGTAGCAGATGAGGTGCATATCGATACCCTTTCCTGGCAGAAGGATGCAAAGCCGGTTCACTGGGAGTGCGACGGCGGCACAGAATATGACATGCAGGATGGTACCCGCACAGAAGTCGGTACCTGCATTACCCTGTTCTTAAACGAGGACTGCCTGCAGTTCTGCAACGAGTATAAGGCAACCGAAGTGATCAAAAAGTATTGTTCCTTCATGCCTGTGGAAATTTACGTTTCCAGAGCCAATACACCTGAGACACAGACGATTCTTGCGAGTGAGAAGCTCGACAGCGATCATGTGATCGAAGAAGTGAAGAAAGAAAAGGAAGAAGATCCGGATAAGCTCAAAATTACAAAGCGTCCGGAACTGATCAACGATACTCACCCGCTCTGGACGAAGAACCCCAGTGAATGCACAAAGGAAGAGTACATTGATTTCTACCGCAAGGTATTTATGGATTACAAGGAGCCTCTGTTCTGGATTCATCTGAACATGGATTATCCGTTCAACTTAAAGGGTATCCTTTACTTCCCGAAGATCAACATGGAATACGAATCCATCGAAGGTGTCATCAAGCTGTACAACAATCAGGTATTTATTGCCGATAATATTAAAGAAGTAATCCCGGAATTTTTACTGCTGTTAAAGGGCGTCATTGATTGTCCTGATCTGCCGCTGAACGTGTCCAGAAGCGCGCTGCAGAACGATGGCTTTGTAAAGAAAATTTCCGATTATATTACCAAAAAGGTTGCGGATAAGCTGTCCGGCATGTGCAAGACCCAGAAGGAGGAATACGAGAAATACTGGGATGATATCGCTCCGTTTATCAAATTCGGCTGCTTAAAGGACGAAAAATTCTGCGAGAAAATGACGGATTACATCCTCTTCAAGAACCTGGACGGCAAATATATGACCCTGCCCGAGTGCCTGGAAGTCAATAAGACTGACCCGGATGAGACACAGGAGGGTGCTGTGGATGAGAACGGCGAAAAGGTAGAAGCAGAAGTCGTAGAGGACAAGAACGAAGATTCCGCTGAGGAAGAGAAGAAAGACAAGACCATCTACTATGTAACAGATGAAAAACAGCAGAGCCAGTATATCAACATGTTCAAGGCTGCCAAAATGGATGCCGTTATGCTGACCGACCGGATCGACCAGCCTTTTATCTCTCAGCTGGAAGCAAAGAATGAGGGGATTCATTTTGCAAGAATCGATGCTGACTTAACCGATGCGTTTAAGACAAAGACCAGCAAGAAGACGCAGGAAGAATTAAACGCGCAGGCGGAAAAGGTTGAAAAGCTGGTTCAGAAGGCACTGAAAAACGACAAGATCAAGGTAAAGATCGAAAAGCTCAAGAATAAAAAGGTATCCTCTGTTCTGACGGTTTCCGAAGAGAGCAGAAGAATGCAGGATATGATGAAGCTGTATGGCGGCGGCATGGTTATGAGCATGTGCTGTGCAGAGGGCGAGACGCTGGTATTGAATGCAAACCATCCGCTCGTAACCTACATTACGGAGCACGAAGACGATGCAAACACCCAGATGATCTGCGAACAGCTCTATGATCTGGCGAAGCTCCAGAACGCACCGCTTTCTCCGGAAGCGATGACCAAGTTTGTAGCGCGCTCCAATGACATTATGCTGCTGCTTGCAAAATAATAGAATGCACACACTGCGAGCATTCTATTGTCATGAATAAAAAGACCGCATGTGGGACAGATTCATCCCGCATGCGGTCTTTTTATGCCGTGCCGTTATGTCCCCGGCTCTGCGATACGGCTGACCGCCACATAAATGTTTGAAATCTGATACCAGGTCGGATAATCCACGATTCCGGTTGCAGGGAGGTTGAAGATACGCTGAAAAGCCCGCACCTGTGCAGCGGTCTGGGGACCGAAGATACCGTCGGCAGAGGTTTTCGGGATAGCAGGGTAGTTCTGTGCAATGCGGTTTAACTGCTCCTGCATCTGTCGAACCTTTGTGCCGGATGCACCGATTGTCAGGTCATAACCAGGCCAGGAGGATGGGACGCCGCTGATGGCCTGGGCTGCGTTGATATACATGTCGTTGCCGTAATAGTAGCGGATGATCTCAATCGCGCTGTAGCCCTGATCACCGAGATATTTGGAGCCCCACTGGGAGAGACCCTGACAGCTGACGCGATTTCCGTCGCAATAGCTGGTAAAGATCGGCTGCCGCACGCCGGGTCGGGAGAGATAATTTGCAAAAATGGAGTCCACGAGGCGGTCGATGTTGCTGTATATATTTCTGCCGTAGATGAATTTCTGGTCGTAGGCGGTGGAAGAGGTGATGGTAAAGGAATAGCCCTTTGCACGATACCATTCTGTGTATACACGATTCAGGGTAAAAGACTGAATGACGAGGATGTTGGCGTAGATAGTGCTCTCCGGCCAGGTTGCATAGATTTCGGAAGAAGCGACGTTTTTGATATAGTCTTTATAGCGGACATAGTAGTTTGGAGCGCTGGAATCGTCGGGAAGACCGTCGTGGACGATGATATATTCCGGGATGACGACGCGGCTTAAGACGATTTCTCCGGTTTCGGCTTCGGTTTTGATCTCCGCTTCCGGGATTTTGGCAGGATATTCGCCGTAAAGCGTGTGATCCGGGATGAAAATGTCCTGTTCCTCGGGAGTGTCGGAAACTGCGGTGGGTGTCATGGAAACCGGAAGAATGCTGGATTCGTCCGGCAGAATTTCAGCGCCGTTGATACGGACGGGCTCGTAACCGTCCGCTTGTACTTCGATCATATAATCGGTGTATGGCCGCGGATTGGAAGGACTCTGGGAATAGGCGGGATTGGGCGCAGGCAGCAGGACGGACGTTGTCTGTCCGGATTCATCGGTAGTAAGAGTTTCAAGAATCTGTTCCGGGGAAGCACTGTCGGAGATCGTAACAGTAGCGCCCACAACCGGGAAAAAACCGACAGAAGAAGTTACGCAGATCATCAGGGAGCCGGGATAACCGGTTTCTTCTGCTGCAGCACAGGAAAGCTGTGGCATAAAAGTACCTCTCATATCCAGAATATGTGATAATAAGATATGCCGGAGATAGAAAAAAAGATACTGCTGTCTGAACTGCCCGCTACATCATGCGAGCCGCGACAGTCAGACGCAACTAAAAAAAATCGCGCCGCAGCGGAAATCGTCAGGCGTCAGGTCGTCAGGCACCTTTCAAAATCTCCGCCGCAGCGCGGTATGTCTTAATCAAGATTCAGACAACGTTTCATTACATAGTTGCAGATCCAGAAAGCAGGAACGCATAGAACCAGATTTGCGAACAGGGAAATCAGCATAATTGACCAGTAAATGGAGGCAAAATCAGTCATCGGATTCGCAGAAGTCGATTGAAGGATGAACACGCCTGCGGTCGTAGGCGTAGTCAGAAGCATCATAGCGGTCGAAAGGATGGTGCTCAGCCCGAGATAACACAGGATGGATGCGAGCACCTTGTGGCTGGAAAACAGCTGTCCCAAAGAGATCGAGGCATAGATGGTAAGCAGGGAAAAGACAGAGCTGATGATCATCACGGGAATTGCCAGGAAGAGTATGGATGGAACAGTGAAAATCGTGTGGTACGACTGGAACATTGTCCGAAGCTCCAACAGATCTTCCGGAGAAAAATATGCCATTGTGGGCAGGGCAATCAAGGTGATCAAGGTAATTGCACCAACCAACAACAAATCGATCAGATAAAACCAGATGGTTCCGATGGTCAGCTTGGAGACAATCAGCATCCAGGGCTTGACAGGGAGCGTGTGCATCAGATAGCCCTCGTCGGTATAGAGATTTTTATAAAAACGGATAGCAAAATAGATTGTCAGGATCATGGAAAGACCGCTGAGAATCAGGATGTATGCGATGTAAAGTACAAAGTTTCGCACATTGAGATCTATGTCGGCGGTAGCTTGGTCAGCAACGGAGAAGTATACGAGGCTGGCGGCGGAAAGCAGTACCGTGATAGTGAGCAGAAGGACAGGAACTTTAAACGTATCTTTCCATTCATGAGAAATCAGTTTTGTGAGCATGAGAATACCTCCCGGAAATAAGAGTCTACGGACTGATGGCGGGTATCCCGGATCTTCTCCACGCTGGAAGAGAGAATGATCTGTCCGTCTTTCAGGAAAATAACATCGTCCAGAAGCTGCTCGACGTCCGCAATCAAGTGTGTGGAGAGCAGAATTGACGCATCCTCGCTGTAATCCTGGATAATGGTCTTTAAAATGTAATCACGCGCGGCGGGATCGACGCCGGCGATCGGCTCGTCCAGAATATAGACCCTGGCGCGGCGGCTCATGACCATGATCAGCTGCACCTTTTCACGGGTTCCCTTCGAGAGCGTCTTTAAGGGGCTGGACGGATCGATGTCGAGCTTTTGCAACATTTCCTCCGCCTTTGCAGCGTCAAAGTCTGTATAAAAATCCCTGAAAAAAGAGAGCAGTCCCTTTACCCGGACAGTATCGGGCAGATAGGTGCGCTCCGGCAGATACGAAACGATCGCCTTGGTTTCGGGACCGGGAGCCTGGCCGCAGATGAAAATTTGTCCGGACGAGGGTACCAAAAGTCCGTTGATGAGTTTGATCAGTGTGGATTTGCCGCTGCCGTTGGAGCCTAAAAGCCCGACCATCCTGCCGGGAGCGATTTCGAGGCTGATATGGTCAAGCGCTGTTTTTTTGCCGAAGCGCTTGCTGACGTCCTGCAGACGGAGCAGGGTATCGGATGTCTGTGTCATGAATTTTCCTCCTTTTTGGCCAAAAGCAGCCGGATACTATCGTTTTTCTGATAGCCGAGATGCTGCATCCGCGTCAGAAACTGACTGATCTGAAGCTCTGCCAGCTCACTGCGCACCTGTTCAATCAAAGCAGTATCTTCGGTGACCGTCCGCCCGCTGGTGCGACGCGTGACAATCAGACCGGTACGCTCCAGCTCGGTGAAGGCTTTCTGCATGGTGTTCGGATTGACGCTTGCCTGTGCAGCGAGGTCGCGGACACTGGGAAGCCGGGAGCCGGGCGGATAGAATCCGGATACGATTTCATGCTTGAGCCGGTCAACAATCTGGGCGTAAATAGGTCTGTCTGAATCAAGTTCCCATGGCATGTGAACACCTCCTTGCTTGTATGATTGATTTAATACAATAATACTTAAGCGGAACCCATTTGTCAATCCCTTGCGCGATATTCGGAAATAGGGTAATATAAAAGGTAAGACTATTGGAAATGACCGCCTGATCGGGAGCGTCCCGGCAGGCAAAATTGTGCAGAAAGGGGAACGCAAGTGAGAAGACTGGAAGAGCAGATTCTGACAGAAAAATACCGCAGAATAGAAGGAAAGCTGACGTTTTCTGTCCGGCTGGCAGAGCTGTCTGTTGCGCCGGGGGAAGCTGCAGAGGGCGCGTTTACCATTTTTGCATCACAGGAAGAAATCCCGGCACAGGGCTATGTCCTGACAAAGGATGAGCGGATGGAGTGTAAAACGGAGTGGTTCAACGGCGTGCAGGAGAAAATCGTGTACCGATTTTGTGCAGACGGGCTGCAGGAGGGCGACAGCCTGCAGGGACAGTTCCTGATCATATCGGACTACGGGGAATACACGTTGCCGTGGAAGGTGACGGTGCGCAGAGAGGCGGCAGCAGGAATTGCAGGAAAAGTCTCGACGCTTGCCGGATTTACAGAGCTTGCGCGCACGGACTGGAAAACGGCGGTACAGTTTTTTTACAGCAAATCGTTTGCAGAAATCTGTAAAAAAGAAGGCGAAAAGACCTGGCTTTTGTACCGGGGGCTGTCCGCCGGATACTATAACAGCTCCAACGCCGAGACATTTCTGGAGGAAAACGGCTGCAAGCAGGCACTGACCTTTACTGCTGCCAAACCGGAAATTCAGGTCAAAGACGTACAGGAAACGGTACGGGAAGAGCTGCAGATTTTAAAAAATGGCTGGGGACCGGTCAGCCTGAAGGTACAGACAGAGGACGATTTTTTGTTTCTGGAAAAAAACAGAATCGGGGAGGATGACTTTTTAGGCAATCTCTGTCGCCTGCCGGTTTATATATCGGAAGAAAAGCTCCATGACGGGAAAAATTTCGGGACGGTAACGGTTTCGTGGAGCCGGGGCAGCTTTTTGGTCGGTGTCACAGCGATCCGACGGAAAACGGGACTGTCTGCGGAAACCGAAAAAAAAAGTCGCCAGAAAAAATACACGATCCGTCTGACAGAGCTTTATTTAAAGCTGCGCGCAAAGCAGATCGACCTGGCAGACTGGCAGGAAAAGGTGCGGGAATGTGTGGAAGAACTGGCTGTCCTGGATCGGAAAAGTATCGTGCCAAAGCTTTTTTCCGCACAGCTGTTATTGACGGAAAACAAAACAGAAGAGACCGGCTGGATGTTAAAACAGCTGCGCCCGATGCTGGAGGGAGAAAGCCCGGCGGTCGTCAGCTATTATCTGTATCTGACGACACTGTACGATAAGCGCGAGGAGTATGTGAAGCGTGCCGCCGCGCGGGTGGAGGAAATTTATACCCGTTACCCGGAAGAATGGCGGATTGCGTGGCTGATGCTGTTTTTATCCCATGAGATCAACCGGAGCACCTACCGGAAGTGGCAGTTTTTGCAGGAACAGTTCCAGAAAGGCTGCGTAAGCCCGCTGTTGTATCAGGAAGCGGTGCTTTTGCTGAACGCAGATCCGGCGCTTTTGACGGGGCTAGACCCGATTGTGCGCAGGGTTTTAGTTTATGGCGCACGGAAAGGGCTTTTGAATGAAAATCTTTGCGGACAGGCTGCAGAGCTTGCCTGCCGGGAAAAATATTTCGAGCCGGTTTTGTTTGAAATTCTGGAACGCAGCTGGGAAAAAAAGCAGTCCCCAGACATTTTGCAGGCGATCTGTTCGTTATTGATCAAAGGAAACAAATGCGAGCAAAAGTGGCATGTCTGGTATGAAAGAGGTGTGGAAAACAAGCTGCGCGTCACGCGTCTGTATGAATATTATCTGTTGAGCACCGATCTGTCGCGGGATATTGAGCCGCCCAAAAGCGTGCTGCTGTATTTTGCCTACCAGTGCAACCTGGACTGGGAATATGCGGCGTGGCTGTATTCGTGCGTGGAGCGATGCAAGACAAAGGACCCGGAGCTTTACATCACCTACAAGCCGGAGATGGACCATTTTCTGCTGGACTGCCTGAATAAGGGAAGAATCAACCGGCATCTGTCCTGGCTGTACCGGGAAAATTTGCCGGCGTTGGCGTTTGACAAAGCGCAGGGGGAGACGATTACTTCGCTGCTCGGAAGCACCGAAATTGTATTGAACCGCAAGGAATGCCGCAAGCTGATTGTCGTTCATCGCAGACTGAAAGGCGAAGAGACTTACTGGCTGCAGGATGGAAAAGCCTGCGTGTCCGTTTACGATCCGGAGGATTTGCTTTTTACAGAAGACGAAGAGCAAAACCGCCGTCTGGTGACTGTTGACAGGAAAGAGCTGCTTTCGTTTCAGGATGCGGTTTCTGCCTGGGGAATGGAAGCACTGCGGGAATGGGGCACAGAGAGCATTGCGTTTTTATTGGAAGCGGAAAAAAGAAAGCTTTCGGAACTCGATCAGATCGCCGTCTGGACGAAGCTTTGTACAAACAGACAGCTGGAGGATGTTTACGGGCAGGAGCTTCGCTGCCGGCTGGCGGTGTGGCTGTCCGAACAGGAGAAAAATAAGGAGCTGAACGCCTTTTTGCGGACACTGTCCAAAGAGCAAATTGCGGAAAAGGACAGGCTATGCATGGCGCGACTGATGATTCTGCACGGTTTTTATGACAAAGCATATGAGTGGCTTGCCGGTCAGTGCTTTTGCAAACTTGAGCCGGCGGAGCTGATGCGCCTTTGCAGCAGACTTCTGGCAAAAGAAAGCCATCTCGAAGAAAAGCGCCTGATGCTTCTGTGTGCGCAGGCTGCGCTGAACGGAAAATATGACGATCGGATTTTACAGTATCTGGCGGATGCTTACGAGGGAAGCTGCAGCGAGCTGGAAGTGCTATTGCAGGCGGCAAAAAATTTTGAAATCGACATCTGGAAAATCAACAGGAAGCTGCTGGTTCAGCTATTGTTTACCGGGCAGGATGTGACGGAGCGGATGGATCTTTTGCGGGATTATATCAATGCGGGCGGCAGTCCGGAGCTGGAAGAGGCATTTTTGTACCGCTGCGCCTATGCAAATGTGATTTTAAAGCAACCGATCCACCGATATATGGTGCAGATGATTTTGCGGCTCTGCAGATGGGGTGCAAAGGTAAGCAGGCTGTGCAAAATTGCGGCGCTGCAGTATTACGCCAAAAACAAAGGCCTGTTAGAGGAAAAAAACCGCGGTCAGGTGGCTAAAATTGTCAGGGAGTTATTTGAAGAAAACTGCCTGCTTCCGGTGCTGCAGCAGTTTGCAGACCTTGTGCCGGAGGTTTGGGAGATTCTGGACAAAACCTTTGTCGTATATGAGGGAGAACCCGAAAAACAGCTGGTTTTGAACTATCGGAGAGTGGAAGGGGAACTGGCGGAAGCGCAGTATCATGAAATGGAGCTTCCATGCGTGTGCGACGGCATTTATGCGGCGGGATTTATTCTGTTTCCGGGAGAGCGGCTGCAGTATTATATCACAGTGTCCGAAAGGCCGGAGAAAATTTTGGAAAATGGTATGTTGCTTGCGCAGGAGGAAGCCGCAGAGGCAATGCAGGGCAGGTACGCATGGCTTTATGAAATGGCACAGGCACAGCTTTTGCAGGAGGATTTATCGGCGCAGAAGGAGCGGACGCAAAACTACCTGTATACCGCGTTTTGTGCAAAACGGCTGTTTGGAATGCTGAAATAGGGAGAAGGAGATATGTTTTTAGAACACAGGGAAAAAGAAGAAAACAAACGGCAGGCAACGGCTGGCTATGATCTGACGGATGCATATGCGCAAATCAGCTATTGTCTGCCGGGAGAACCCTGTCCAAAGACGATCAGCCTGCAGGCGGATCAGGAGCAGTATCTGATTCCGGCGCTGCTGGGACGGTATACCGATCAAGATCTTTGGGTGTACGGACCGAAAGCGCAGGCAGCGGCAGCGACTGGAGAGGTTTTTCTCGCTGACGGACTGCTGACGAAGGCAGCACATCAGGAAATGGTGGAGGTAGGCGGACAGAACTATAGTTCGATTGCACTGCTTTCCCTGTTTTTAAAACGGACGATGTCGCTGCTTGCGCCGATTGTGCGCCCGGAACGCCTGCAGGCGCTCGTCTTTTCTGTACCGGAGGTGTCTGTACCCGTATTGTCAGCGGTGACGGATGCGGTCGGCATGCTCGGTCTGAAAAATGCGAGTCTGTTTCTGATCGGACGCGCGGAGAGTTTTTTCTATTATAATATCTGCCAACCCGAAGAGCTCTGGAAACAGGACGTGCTTCTGTGTGATTTTTCCGGCACGTTTCTGCATACGCTTCTGTTTACGGCAAACCGGAAAACATCTCCGGTCGCCTGCTTTGTGGAGGAAGCGGACTGGAAGGAAGTGGCGGCAGGCAGAAAAGATCTGGATCAGCGCTTTTTAGAGACAATGAAAGCGGTGATCGGCGATAGAAATATTAGCTGTGTCTACCTGATTGGCGAAGGCTTTTTGGGAGAATGGTATCAGGAATCGCTGCGGTTTCTGTGCCAGGAACGCCGGGTGTTTCTGGGCAATAACCTTTACAGCAAGGGAGCTTGTTATGCGGCGCGCCAGCGTATGACGCCCGGCAGCGTTTCTGAAGACTATGTGTTCCTGGAAAAAGACATGTTAAAGGCAAACATCAGTCTGTATGTGGAAAAGCGCGGGCAGGACAGCTGCCATCCGCTTCTGGATGCCGGGACGAACTGGTACGATGCAAAGGCGGAGATCGACTTCTTACTGGAAGAGGAGAACCGCTTTTCGCTGCGGATTACACCGCTAAACGGCGGCGAGATCCGGGATGTGGAGATCGCGCTGACCGGACTTCCACAGCGTCCGGCGCGCACAACGCGCATCCACCTGCAGATCGATATGACGGATCTGACGACGCTGCGCCTGAACATGGAAGATTTCGGCTTCGGAGAGTTCTTCCCGGCGACGCACCAGTTCTGGGAGAAAACGATTTCGATCGGGCAGCCGGATACTGCGGCAGGCAGCAGCACTGCAGCCCAGGAGTCAGCAGGTGCCGATACGACAGACACTGCAACTGTGACGTCAGAACAGAGTGCAGCAGGCGCTGATGCAAAATCCGCTGCGCCGCCGGTTTTGGCAGAATCATAGACGAATTTTAGAGGAAAATCATGGGACGTGTATATCTGTGCCTGGGGCAGAACGCAGAATTGCCCTACTATTTTGAAAAAGCAAAAGTACATATCTGGAATATCGAAGAACTGTGCTATTTTATTCGGGAAAACGCATGGATAATGGAGCCGGAGCTGCTGACAAAAGAGCTGATTGACTGGGTTGCGCAGCAGTGCGGTTTGCCAAAGCTTGCGGTGCTGTTAAATGACAGCCTGAAAGAAGAGGACTGTGTGACGGCGTTTGCGGCATGTTTGTTTTCGTATACCGGATACTGTCCGCAGGAGCAGGCGCTGCAGGTGCAGAAAATCCTGCAGACGAATGCGGGAAACAACGAAACCGACCGGGCGAAGGCACGGGGGGATTATTTCCTCGAATCCGGAAAATATTTCCGCGCGCTGCAGGAATATGAGCCGCTGATGAAACAGCTGACCGGCGCAAAGCCGGAGATCGTCGGGAGTGTGTATCATAATGCGGGCTGCGCTTATGCAGGTCTGTTTTTGTTCGATCGGGCGGCTGCCGCGTATGAAAAAGCGTGGAAGCTTCTGCGGGATAAAAGAAGCGCGGCCGGATTTCTGGCGGCAAAACGGATGGGACTGTCTGAGCAGGAATATGTGGATTTTCTGGCGAAAAATCCAGAGCTGTACCAGATTTCGCTTCTGGTGGAGGAACAGCTAAAGGACTGCAGGCAGAAATGGCAGGGTACGCCAGGACAGGACTTTTGTGCGTCCATGGAGGGGGCTTTGCAAAATGGTTCCGGAGATATTTGCCAAAAGCAGCTGGCAGATAAAATCAAAGAGCTGGAAAAAGAATACCGGGAAGCGGTTTCGTGATACCGGAGTTGTTATCGTAAGATGAGGCAGCCACACGTCAGTGCAGCTGCCTCATCTTTTCTGTAAAAGGAACATAAAAATTCCTGGCGGCTTGTATTTACAGCTTATGAAAAGCCGGTACCCGTTTCTCAAAGGTGCAGTAATAAGAGAATCCGCACGCTTTCAGCACATCAGCCGCGTGGTCGAAATGGCGTCCAATATCCTCCGGGCGGTGTGCATCGGAGCCGACTGTGATGATCTCACCGCCTTTTTTGCGGTACTGACGGATGAATTCAGCACAGGGATGCTGTTCCTTTAAGCCTTTATCCAGACCGGCGGTGTTGATTTCGATACCTTTGCCGTTGGCGATCAGCGTTTCAATGATGGGGTCAAAAATATCTGCATACTGCCCATAGCAGTAGTTTAAATCCTTTGTTTTGCTGTAACGGATCACATAGTCGATATGTCCGTAAATATCGAAATCGGTAAAGGAGCGGATGGATGTCAGGATTTCGTTAAAGTAGGCGCGGTAGCCCTCCTCAGTTGTGATTCCTTCATAATAAGAGGGAAAAGCAGGATCCTGATGCTGTACGACATGGGTGGAGCCGATGATAAAGTCAAAATCATAGGATCTTGCGTAGTCGGAAATTTCTTTGAGGTAATCTGGCTGGAGTCCCAGTTCAACGCCGAATTTAATATTAATCTGTTCCCCGAATTTCTCCCTGGCGCGGAGCAGATCATAGAGATAGGAATCGGTATTTAATAAAAACATGTCTTCGGGACACTCTTCGGAAGCAGGATAGTGCAGGTCCATATGCTCGGTAAAGCATATTTCCTGATAACCGAGTGCGATGGCGCGCGCTGCCATGTCCTGCATGGGCGCTCTGGAGTCTCCGGAAAAGCTGGAGTGCATATGATAGTCTGCTAAAATTGGCATGAAAAACTCCTCCTGTTGGCGTTTGTTGATTTTTCATTCCAAAGTATAGCATAAAAACGACGTATGTTTCCAATATTTTTAATTTTACATCTTGATATTTTGAAACAAATTAGGTAGAATAATTGTGCTGATAAAATTTTGTCAAGCACACTGCCCTTTGATCGGACAGCTTGTCTGACAAAAGAATTTCAAAACATTTTTAGGAGGAAACTAAAATGGCAGTAAAAGTAGCAATTAATGGTTTTGGCCGTATCGGTCGTCTGGCTTTCAGACAGATGTTTGGCGCAGAAGGATTTGAGATCGTTGCAATCAACGACCTGACATCTCCCAAGATGCTGGCTCACTTACTGAAATATGATTCCACTCAGGGCAGATATGCACTGGCTGATAAGGTTGAAGCAGGCGAAGATTCCATCATCGTTGATGGCAAAGAGATCAAGATCTACGCTAAGGCTAACGCAGCAGAGCTTCCTTGGGGCGAGATCGGTGTTGACGTAGTTCTGGAGTGCACCGGCTTCTACACCTCTAAGGCTAAGGCTCAGGCTCATATCGATGCAGGCGCTAAGCACGTTGTTATTTCTGCTCCTGCAGGCAACGATCTGCCTACCATCGTTTACAATGTAAACCATGAGTCCCTTACCAACGAAGATACCATCATCTCCGCTGCATCCTGCACAACCAACTGTCTGGCACCTATGGCTAAGGCTCTGAACGACAACTTCCCGATCCAGTCTGGTATCATGTGCACCATCCACGCTTACACTGGCGATCAGATGACTCTGGATGGCCCTCAGAGAAAAGGCGATCTGAGAAGATCCCGTGCAGCAGCAGTTAACATCGTTCCTAACAGCACTGGCGCAGCTAAGGCAATCGGCCTGGTTATCCCTGAACTGAACGGCAAGCTGATCGGTTCCGCTCAGCGTGTACCTACCCCTACAGGTTCTACCACCATTCTGACTGCAGTTGTTAAGGGCAACCCTACAAAGGAAGCAATCAACGACGCTATGAAGGCTGCTTCTAATGAGTCCTTCGGTTACAACACCGATGAAATCGTATCCAGCGATATCGTTGGTATGAGATATGGTTCTCTGTTCGATGCAACTCAGACCATGGTTCTGCCTATCAACGACGAGCTGTCTGAAGTACAGGTTGTTTCCTGGTACGACAACGAGAACTCCTACACCAGCCAGATGGTTCGTACCATCAAGCACTTCGGCAAACTGCTGAACGCTTAATTGGCGTTAGGCTTTTTCGTATAAGACAAAGGCCATTGGAGGTCCGGTCTGAGAAGGACCGGGCCTCTTTTCACTTTATAGGAAAGACCGCCTACGGCGCTCTCTTGAATTGAAAAAGGCCCGCACGGAGGCGGGCACAACAAGCAGACG
>ENA-ORLY01002059-ORLY01002059.1-human-gut-metagenome-genome-assembly--contig:-NODE-2059-length-20883-cov-2.812554_pt1 | contig 20883 bp, 16 predicted proteins | sample MGYA00243071_ERZ508832 | MGnify/ENA primary metagenome ERZ508832 (study PRJEB26277, sample SAMN04329777) | human gut metagenome | biome: human-associated habitat | host: Homo sapiens | place: USA... | reverse complement strand
GGCGGTGAAGTTACATATGAATCATATAATACTCTTAATGGCCAGTTTGTGAATGTTTTGAAGTTAGTTAAGAGTATGTCAGTGCCTGAGCTGGAGAATACAGTAATTTGTTACCGAGAGACTGCTTCGAGCACGATCTTAGCTGATATGCTAATGGGCGAGGATATTATTTTTAATGTCATTAGTGGCGTTGGTCCTTTTTCACATGAGTTATATCGACATATGTTTGAAATCATGAATGCTTTGGAGATGCCTTATGATATGCATAATTGTATTTCTTTGTATAAGGTTCTTCCGTGTACAAAAGATGAATTTCAAAAGGCAATTGGATATGATCCAGCAAAAGGTCGGTTTAAAAATGATAATGTTCGTGGTATCCATTTCAAGGATTTTGATTATGGTAAATTACAGGAACGTGAATCTTTTGTAACTACAATGAATACTCTCGCAGAATTATCAGCAAAGATCTAATACATCTGTTTAAGAAATCTCTGCAGCTGTCTTCCAGCTTATGAATAAGTATTTTTGGGGATTTAAGAAATCTTGTAATAGATTCCCTGATGTTGATGACATTATGCAGGCAAGAATCCTGAAGTATTTTCAATCACCATTACTTTATACAAAATTTTATCAGAACTATCAGCATAAAAAGAGTTGTTATAAGCATTATACGGCTGAGCATTCCGGCTTGACAATTTCTACATTTCATTCTTTGAAGGGGCTTGAGTTTGACAATGTAATTGTTATTTGTATGGATGATTCAATTTATCCTAATTTTCACAACATTGATTCTCGTGCATATCTGCCTTCAGTGAAACAAGCATTAAAGGAATCAGAGATACGCTTATGGTATGTTGCAGTGACTAGAGCAATTTCTAAATTGCATGTATTTTATTTTAAGGATAACCCTAGTTTATTTGTAAGATTTGCTTTACAAGATAATTTTCCTGTTGCAGGAAAATTTCAGAATGGTGCAGATGTTTTTGAAAGTCAAGATGATGCTGATACAGAAGAACTTCAAAAACTTGTAGAGGCTCCAGTGATGGCACGTAATGAAATACAGCAAGCTAAAACTGAACCTCCTGCTAAAATTGATATGTTTGAAACTTCATTATCAAGTGAAGAAATGGAAGCTTGCAATGAATTTAATGATTTTGACGAACTTGATGATTTAGATGATCTTGATGATGTTGATAATGTTTTTAGTGTTTCTGGTGTTTCTGATGTTGATAAATCAACTTTAAATTCACCACAAGCTGATAATAATAATACTGAATGTCAGCAGTCAAATAATATTGATAATTATGTGACATCATCTGCAACGGAAACATTGGCACCTAATAAAAAGGTAACGTCTGGTATTTCAGAATCATTTGTTGCAGAAAAACGCTCTACAGAATCTGATAATAAACTTATTTGGCAGAACACAGTAGATTTAGTACATGAAGCTTCCGCTAAAGAAGATAATGCATCTGAAGATACGCAGGTCCAGCTTAAGAGTGGTAAGAGTTTGTACCTTAATAAACTTCTTAGTTCATTTTAGGAGGGAACATGTATCAATTTGATAAGATTGAAACAAATTTGAATTTTTATGATCAGCTTGATAGACTTGGCGTTCAAGATATTTTGAATCATCAGGCCTATCAGAGTCCTGATTTTTGCAACTGGTTCCGTGTGAACCAGTTTCTGCTTGACTTAGTTACAAACGGTAATACTAAATCAGCATTAGTGTATGGTGATTATGATGTTGATGGATTAATGTGCGCAAAGATCATGGAAGATGCTTTAAAGCATCTCGGTGTAAAAAAAGTTGATGTATATCACTATACGCAGAGAACACATGCATTGGACACATTAGCAGTACAGCAAGCCATTTTAGGGCAATATGATTATTTTATTGTGTGCGATACCGGCTCATCTAGTATGGAGTTATTAAATCGAGTTGCACGACATGGCATTAGAATTGTCGTTTTAGATCATCATGTTTCTAACTATTCTTACGAAGAGTTTAATGACAATACTGCGATTATTAACACTAAGTTGGAGAATATGTTTACACAAACTCAGACATTTGAGTTGAGCGCTGGTGCTCTTTGTTACGTAGTAATTCGTAAATTTTGTGAGGAGAATGGCTTTGACCTTTATAAACCATTGGCAGCTTATGCGACTGTAAGTCTTTATTCTGACTGCATGAATATGGCTAACTCTTTTAATCGTGCTATTTATTATGAATCTAAGGCAATTCCTCGTGAGAACTTACCACATTTGATAAAGTTGTTTTTAAATGATTATAGCATTTTTGGTGCCAGATATATCGGCTTTTGGTTTGCACCAAGGATAAATGCTTTATTCAGATCTGAAAGTTTCGATGTTTTAAATCAGCTATGTTTTGATAATCTTGACTATAATAATGAAGTTGTTATATGTGAAATAATAGAAGATCTTTATGGTAAGATTCGTGAGCTAACCAAAGAACTTGCAGATATTATTGCAGTTACAGAATTGGATCACTTTGTGGTTGGAGATCTTCAAAGTGTGGAAGAATATTATAACATCGAAAAATATAAGATTTATAACTATACCGGTCTTGTAGCAAATATGTTATCTGAAAAATATGGAAAGGCTTGTGTTGTGTATTGCTTTGCTGGCAGTGAAATAAAGGGTAGTGTGCGTGACTTATTCTCAAGAGATTATCTAAGTTTATTTCAACATATCTGCAATGCTGGTGGGCACCCACCAGCTTTTGGTTTTCATATAGGTGCTTTTGACCTTGATACCTTTTTAAACAGTCTAAGGTATCTTGATGCCAATTTTTCTATTGATGATATACACAACGAGCCTATCATCTTGCCAATGACAGCAATTGTTCCAGATGAATTGCTGATAAATGATATTGCAACTTACAACGAGTTTTCAGGCCAAGGTTTACCAGTCGTTTATATTAAAAAGCAGTTGGTAGGAATTAAGAAAGAGATAAAGACTCCTTATAACTTCAAATACAAATGGGGCAATCTTTTTATTCAGAGTGACTATAGTATCCCATTTGGTTCTTATGTCCTGCTTAAACCTATACAGACAATGACAACAAAATTACTTGTAAAGTAGGAGGTTTTATGAGTACTTTATTTGTTGTAAGCCCCTGCTATCTCGAATCAATCTATCATGAGTCAAAAAAATATGATTTTGATTTGCAGGGTTATGGTTCATTTAACATGGCGCTTAATGGTTTAATCAAAGTTAATTGTTCAGACATTTTAGGTTTCGCATTTGCTGGTATGCATTTACCTGGTTCGAGAACAAAAGAGTTCAAATCTATGCTTCAATTTTTTGATAGCATCGAACTCATGCATGCTAATAAAAAATTTGTAATTGCTACAGATGAATCTGTAGCCCCGTGGGGTAAGATATTTAAACGATATCATGATATCCGGTTTGTTAAAGTTCCATCTTATGACTTTATGTCAGATATTATTGTTAATAAACAGATCTTTGGCAGTATTCTTTTAGACAATGCGGATCCTTATGTTTTTGAAAGAAAAGTAAATCATCAGATTGACTTTGATACACCAAGACTTGAATATGTACCATTATTTTCTGATGCGCAGATTCAGTGCGTTTCAAAAGTTGATATTCTAGATACTTTGGAAAGAACTCTTGATAATGATGCTGTGTTCCGTCGTTTTAAGGGTGAGAAAGCCGATCTTCAATATTTTAGAATGTATTACGTTGCATTATTAATGCAAAACAAAAATGCAATTTTAGATGCACGAAATCATATTGATGAAATTTTAGATGCATGCCAGGAAGATACTTCTTCTTGGTGTGCATTACTTGCAGTAAAGAATTATATGGAGGGAAATATTGATGAATGATTTTCTAACAAAATTTCCCATTTCACAGGAAGTTGTTAATATTTTTGAACAAGGTCTTATTGAAGACAAAAATGTTATTGTTCAGATGCTGGAGGAGTATAAGTTTTTAACCAGAGAGCAAATACTTGATATTTTAAAAACAGATACTGACTATCCTTTCGTATCCTTAGATAATACACATATTTTAAAGTCCTTTAATTCAGAAGTTGTTTATTATTGTAATGAATCAGAGGCTTATGTGTACGTTTATGGTTTTACTGATATTTCTTACAATGTTAATCGTATTGAATTGCAGTTAAGTCAGTACAACGTACATTTTCATCGGATCACACCTTACAATTTCCGTATTCTGATGATACCTCATTATGCACCAACTTATGACGCACTAGTTTTATTTAAACGTATTTTACTTGAGGCTTTGAAGGTACATGCAACGGATATTCATTTTGATACAAAACATTTTAAAGTGACACCAGATTATACTGTAGCTTTTCGTATTGATGGTGATATGCATCCATATACAGAGTTTTCACTTGATGAGCGTTTAAATAAAGAGATCATCTCAAAGCTTGTCGAGGTAAAGACAAATGTTGCTTCATTGGATTTGAATAGTGCAGAAGGAATTACTGCAGTTGCTAAAGATGTTCTTGGAACTGGAATTGCAGAATTACGTATTAGTGCCAATCAATGTTTAGACGGTTATCATTATGTTATCAGAATCCAAAAAGCTGATACCATATCATTTACTTTGAATGAGCTTGGATTTCATCCAAATATCATAACTGATCTAAGTTACATAACTAGAAAACGTAGTGGCATCACATTGATTACCGGTGCATTAAGAACTGGTAAAAATACAACAGCTTTTGCAATTGAAAATGAAATGGTAAAGTTACCAATAAAGTTGGTTTCTTATGAGTATCCCATTGAGGTGCTGATGCCAGTATCTCAGGTTGACTATGCAAATAATGAGGAGATTCTGTTGAACGCTATTCGTTTAGCGAAGAAGCAAGATGTAAATGTAGCTTTTCTAAATGAAATACCTAACAAGGAAGTTGCATTTGCTGTACAAGACCTGGTAAATAGCTCTATCCACGTAATTACAACCATGCATTTGGACAGATTGCGGTTGCTTCCGTATCGCTTAAAAGAGTACTATGGCACATCCTATAAAGATGTAATAAGTCAGATAAATGGAGTGTTCAACCAGAAAATGTTTAGTGTCCCATGCCCTCACTGTCAGCAGCAAATTCTTGTTGATGATATTGAAGATATACGAAAACGAGAGTTGTTACAAAAGTATAAGATTCCTTTTGCTTATAGAAACAGTGGGTGTACTGTGTGTAATGGTACAGGTCATATTATTGGACGCAATCAACCATATGCAGAACATTTATTATTTACAAGTGACATAATTGATGCTTTGCTTGAGTGCGATGAACCATATCAAATGGAGCATGTTTTGCAGGATGCTTTAACTAAGGCTAATCAGACTCTTGAAGTTTATATGACTGCGGCCATTGGTGAAGGTAAACTTGCAATTGATGCAATGGATAGTATTGTTTAGGAGGTATTTATGCTATTTATGAAACGAAATAAGCAGGAGTCTTTTGACGAGGATGTTGACATTACCGCAACTTCTTCAGATGAGGATATAAAGACTTCTACAAAATCAGTCAGTTCGTTATTTAGCGGGCTTTTTTGCAGGTATGATAGCGATTATGATGATAGCTATATCAAGTGGTTATTGTCTGATGCTGAGAATGTGCCTGTTCCAGTGATTTTGATGCAGTCAAGTATTTCGCCATTGGATGTGAAGATTCCATCAGTTGATGAATTATCCAAAACTGTTGAAATTCCTGATGACTATATTCCTGCATCAACAGTACTTCCATCAGGTGATGATTCTGATGATGAAGATGACCCAGTGATTTTGTAATTTATCATTTATGATTGGAGATTTTATGAAAAGGATTTTAATTGCAGTGATATTAATTATTGGTATTGCTGGTGGTGGGTATCAATATTTACAACTGATCTCTGCTAAAGATGTGAATCACCATTTAGAGTCTCAGATAAAAGATACTGATTCGCAAATTACCCAGTATCAGGAAGAACTAAAAGCATTACCAATTTCAAAGTATTCTTCTAATTCAGAACTTGTATCCGCATTTTTAACATCTAAAGATGCAAAGCTGTTACAGATAACAGCTCAAGATAAAGATGCTGCTGGTGACTATAGTAATATCGTAACTGTAAAGACAATTGATGATGTTGCATACTTCACTAATACAATCTCTCGAATTGTAGTAACTTTGTCTTATAATGATTTTAGCAAAGCATTCAAATATATTCAGTCGGTTGACGCTCCATTTTCATCTATATCTTTCGACTGCAATAAAAAAATAATTTCACTTTATTTAACACCAGTGACTATAGGAAGTTCTGACATTTCTAATGAAGTAACCGATTCACCTTCTGACATTACTACAACTGAAGCAGCTCAGGATCAGTCAAATACAGATTCTGATATCACTTCATCTGCGCAGGAGTCGTCTCAATTTGATATTCAATATTTAGGGGGTGATGAATAGTGATTAAAGCTGTTATTGATTTTGGAACCAATATTAAGTTCATTTTAATGAAAGGAACTTCATTATTTCAATATACAACATTCGATTATTCATCGGATGCACTTAGTTATTTGTATGCTTTAATGAAGGAGAAAAACATTTCGGAAATAACTTATTGTTTACCAAGTTATTTTTCCAAAGAGATCTTATTGAATTCAGTAGCGTTGTCACACGAAACGCTTGCTTTTTCTGACGGTTATTTTTGTGTAAGTTTGGAAGATTTATCAAAGTTAAAGCATCTGGCTGAATCATTACATGTTTCAAATGTACATTACACTGAACAGGAGCTGCTTTGCACAGAAGATGGCATTTATGCAATGGAGTGCAACAATCTTTGTAGAATTCTTGTAAAGTATCATGGAAAAATTGTTGAATGCGACATGCAAACAGAGTCTACTGCCGCAGCTATGATACAGCAGTATTACTTAAAGTACAATTTGCACAATATCGTAAATTTGGTAAACCATAGTGATTATGATTTGTTGCCATCTGTATTTGACAATATCTTTGCTGTTGATAACGTATCTGTAACAAATGACTTGACGTATCTTGCCTGGGTCATGCAGGCAGAGTGGCATACAATTGATGATTATTTTACAAGTCCATTCAGTGCACAGACTTTAGTAACTGATGACACATCTGCTACTTCAGATGCTGATTTATCTGTAGCTAAGCCTTCTGCTAACGTCAGAAAATCATCGGAGGCATTAACTAAAGTAGATGATCAAGATGATACTGAAACAAGTGCTGCGCCTAATACTACAGAATCAATGAGTAGTAAGTCACATAAAGTAAAAAATCATGTTGATAACGTAAAGAAACAAGCTAAAAAGTCTTTCTTAACTGCAGTCGTTGCAGTCCTTGCTATTGCTGCGATTTTAAATGTCTGTTTACTCTACTTAAGAAATTCTGAAAATAAAAAGTATACACAGGAGTATGCATCATTTTTAGACAAGTCTTCACAACTTACAGATTTAAAATCTAAATATAATTTACTTTCTTCAGTAACAACAACTGAAACAAGTTCAGGTGTTTTATCTTTTTTAAAGGATACTGAATTACTGAAGAATAAAAATGTAAAGCTTACAAATTTTGCTATTGACGGATCACAAGAACCATTAACTGTTACACCCTCTTCTGCCCCAAAGCTCTGGGCCTTTCATGAAAAATTAGGTCAGACCTACAAAATTCCAAATGTGACTGATGGGGATCCACCAAAATCTGGTGTTTGTCATGTTATCACACTTATGCTTTAATTTGTAGAGCTAGGTATAGGAAACTATACGTAGCTCTTTTCGCGTTTATATAATGAAAAGAAAGGAGAGCAAAATGAGACTAGGAACATTTTGGGGTTTTACTGCACCAACTCTTTTACTAGCTTATGACGATACTGACGAAATTTCTAGTATTATTCAGTTTATGCGAGATTCTACTAATAGCGATATTATTAAAAATTTGCATATTGAACTGTATTTCTTAATGAAGTCAAAAGAGCTTGAAGAGGTAAGTTTGCTGCCACCTGAAGGCGGCTATTTCAGTGAACGATATCCAGATGCCTTCATTTCCTATGGAACATTCGTAAATGCCGGTGTTCAGGACGTTGCTCAGATTGATTTGGTGAATGAGATAATTCATAAAGTTGCTCAGAAAATTTTAACTGGTGAAAGTAAAGGAAAATATGTAAAGATAAATCATACAGTTTATGATACTGTGCAACCTATGATTTCATCTTACATACAGGAGAATGAGTTTTATTCTTCTGATGTTCATAAGATTGTGAATAAAATTTATCGCGATCTTTTGTCTGAATCAGGTCATTCGGCTGTTTTTATAATAGAGAATGAATTTTCGTGTACTAAAGCATTGCCTGAGAAATTTCTTCGCAATAATGTTTCTATTGAATCTGGCATAAGTTTACAAAAGATTTATGATTACTTTCAGCATAGAATGTCAGATATTGAAAAGCTGTTTGATGAAACAAAGGCATTTAGTGCTTCAGAACTTAAGGTATTTAACTTTGAGTTGTCTGAGTTTTTGAAACGTAAGCCAGATTATCTTGAGTTGCTGACTTTGAACTGGTTTGATTATGCAATTAAAAGCAAATCTGCGATTATTTTACAGCAAAGTGTTGAAGATTATAGATTAAATCTTGAACAGTTAAAGAAAGCTATTGAGACTTCTGTTGCAGTTTTAAATTTAAATGAATCATCTGAGGTGAAAGTAGACCATTCTCTTCCAGTGGTTCCTTACATTGATCATCCTACTGATTATACAAATGAGGAATTACAGATGATAAACAATTTGTTTGAGCATGCACAGAATTTTACAGCTGAAATGGCTGCAGAGAAACTTGGTATTTCAGCTGAAGATTTTGTGGCAAATACACAAGCTGCTTGTAATGTTGGAATCTGCGGTTTGAATGAACAGACAAAAGAGTTGTTTATGGATTCATTAAATAATATTGTAATGTCAGATTCCTTTGTTTGTAAAAAGTCACAGGAATACTTGAATCAGATAAATCAAAGTATTTTAAATGCTGAGCAGCTTCTTAGAAATATTAAGCCACTTGGCGCAGAGATTTAGGAGGAAATGCATGAATACACTGTGTGTTATTGATGTGTCTGCAGTTGTTTATACAGGATTGTATAGTCAAAGATATCAGGATAGATCTGCTTTTGGGTATCCAACTGGCGGAATACATTTTTTCATGGAACAATTACTTGTTCCATTGTATGAGTACAATGACATAGTCCTGTGCTTTGATAGCCCAAATTTTCGTAAAAAATTGGAAAGTTCTTATAAAAGTGGGAGATCCCATAATGCAGTTGCTATCAGTCAGATTGAGACATTATACGAGTATTTGAGCTATTGCGGGTTTAGCTGTTACAAATGTGATGGCTATGAGGCAGATGATATTATTGATTGGGTAATCGATACATTTAAAGAGAAGTATTCCACAATTATTATTGTTGGTAATGATATGGATCTTGCACATTCAATCAGACCAAATGTCATTTTCAGATCATGCCGCAGCGATATGAATATTATCAAGAGATCCTCATTTCCAAACGCTATTAAAAAGGATGTTTACATTCCATACAATATGGTTAGTATTTGGAAATGTTTATGTGGTTGCCAAAGTGATGGTGTGCCACAGTTCAGGACTGAAGGTGGTTTATCTGGATCTGAATTATACGATACTTGTGTACAAACTTATATCAGCAGTAATCTTGTTGATGATTATGATAAGACAACTTCAATCCACTTATTCAAATTTTGGGCAGAGAAATCTGGCCTTTTTTCAGAGCAGGACTTGAAAAAACTTGATACGAGAATTAAGGTTATCTTTCCTGCTGAATGCCCAGAAGATTTGGATTTCAAACCTGTAAATAAGTCACATATTGATTATGATAAGATGTCAAAAGTCCTTACGATGTTTAATGTTGCGGATGCTTTATTTGGCACCAAAAATTGTAATGGTGTTCCAATGAAGAATGAGTTTTGGCGTGTGCAGCTAACTGACTCTGATAAGCAGTTGGTCTATGACTTAGCACACAGATTAAATTCAGGTGAGTATAACGCTGATAAAAGTATTCCTATGAATACTGAGCGTGTTACCTCAAGTCCGCTAAAGATATCCGCTTTTGAGAAAGAATTTTAAGATGGAGTCAATTATGAATTTAAGCTATGAGAGAATGTTGCATTTGTTAGCAATTGCTTCTATTGAAATAGGAGATAGTTGTCTTGACTATTTGCAACTAAAAGAGTCTGAAGTTACAGACAGAGATATTTCTATCAAATTTTCTGACTATATTAAAAGCCAGATCCATTACTACATGACAAATAAAGTAAACAATAAGAGCTTTTTTAAATTTGTAAATGCCTTTTACTATTTGAATGGCAACATCAAGTATCGTAACGATGCTCTTGAGCTTGTGCGATGTTTTTATCAAGATATCACTACTTTTCTTCTTCATAGCTCTTTAGATCTTCACATTAGCTTAATTATTGATATTGATATCCGGGATACTTGGGAAGCAGATGTTTCCCAAGTAAAGTCTGAAATTTCAGAAATGTTTCAATTAAGTGATAAGTACACTAGTGAACAGTTCAAAGAATACCTGGATTCTTCCAAGTATTCTTGGATTCTTGATTATGTTGATTCAATTGAGAAAGGCAAGCAGCGAATTGATAATTATGCTCTTGCCTTTTCTTTGTCTGAGATGCTAAAGGATCCAAAACTCTACAAATTTAAGGAGGTTGTACATGAGAATTGAGCTAAATAAGCAGTATGGGCCAGCTTTAGTTAATTTACTACGTCAGGTTTCAATGACAGCATGTAAAGTACTGCGTCCTATTGCGTTTTCTACAGGTGCACATAGTAATGTTCTTGATACAAGTGACTCTGCTATTGAAGATATGACAACTTTTATTGACAATGTTACATCAGCAAATTATTACGTAACCAATCAGGAGTCCAGTGAGCTTATAAGATTTGATGCCACTGTTGCAAGAACTTTAGATACCAGTCAATTTCAATCTGAGGGGATTTTGTGCAAGGAGAATAAGGTAGTGCTTAACACCCTTGCTGATTTAAAGGTATCTATTATTTTTAGATATTCCAGTAATCGGTATACTGCCAAGGAAAATGTGCTGTTTTTGCAAAAACAGCACATCAATACAGATGAATATATTGTTATTCCAAGCCGTCACTGTGCAGTAGATTCTTTTACTCAAAGTGAAATTGAGTCAGAAGACAGTTATGTGGTTGATATTGACATTAAGTCAGATGTGTGCTCAACAGAGCAGATTTTAGATCAGACTATGAAAACAATTAGTGAGCAAGTGGAAAAATTGTGGCAAAAGATCAAAGAAAGTTAGATCCATAAGACCCAGAAAAATACCACTTCCAGATATAAAAAGGAGATTACAAGATGACACTACAAAGTTTACAAGAACTTGGCTGTTTGTCGAGTAATTTGGAAGTTTGTCATAAATACAAGGCAACTTCCTATTCAGAATTCAGAAAATGTTCTGATGATGAGAAGAAAAAAGTAAAAGCTGTTGTTTTAGATAACAGTGTCTGGGTAGCTACACCTAATCGTGAGCCAGCCGTCCGAGCTGATGTTGTTTACTCTTACGACGGTACTAACTTTGGACTTTGGAATCGTCAGCTTCATTCATTCAGCATCATGGAATTAGTTAACGATTCCTTGGTTGCAACCAAAAATATTTCATTAATGGAAGGAGACAGCAATATGTCAGAACAGAAACTTGATCTTGGAGGATCACTCGCAGAGGAGATGGCAGCAGAAGCTAAGAAGACTGCAGCTGCACCGCAGAGAATAGATGTTGAAGGTGTTGGAACCCCATCCGCAAAGAAATCAGATAGTGAGAAAGCAGCAGAGAAAGCAGCAAGAGATGCAAGAAAGAAACAGAAAGAGCATGCACTGGAAGAGCAGGCAAGTGCGATCAAGGCTATTGCACAGCGTAGCGGAACTACATTCAAAGTAAATCCTAAGTTAGATGATACGGAAGATTCATTGGATTCATTACAGCTTCTGATCCTGTATTCAAACTTTCTCTTAAGCAGACTCCTATTAACTTCGGAACTCCGGGTAACCCACAGTATCAGTTACGTGCAGGTGTGACTCTTGATCCTGAGACACAGAAGAGATTCCAGGGCGGCGTTAAGAATATTGGAGCTAAGTATCTTGAGTGCAAAACAGATATCGTTATGAGACAGGCAGGTCCTGGCAGTATTGTTGCTGGTATTGTAAAGACTCCTGCAATGACAGAGCTTACTTCTTATGATGATGCAACACAGGCTCATGATTTCACAGCTGATTGCGTTGAGAACCATACAACAGTTCTTAAGGTTCTTCCTAAGGAAGCATTATTCCCATACCTTGAGCTGAATTACGACAAGAAGATTCCGGAAGATGAGTCTATCGCTGGCAACACAATGCTCGCTGTTAAGTCTACAGAGGTTAAGAGCAAAGGTGCTTCTAAGGGTACATCTGCTCCAATCAAGCAGTTCCGTACACGTATTGTAGCTGAGGGACGTTCACTGTTTACAGCAGGAAACTACTTCCCAATTGAAACATACGATACAGTTTCACTTTCTTACGCTACAGAAGAGGACAAGACACTGGCTAACAACAACTTCGCAGCTTTAATGAAGCAGCTGAATGCTAAGCCAGTTCAGAGAGCAAACGGACAGTTCTCTGCACCTAAGGGTGAACTTTCTGAGGAAGCAAAGGCTATGTTCAGCGTAGATGAAGCTAACTCTGATCCGAGCAAGGCTCTGTATTCCTGCACATCTTCAATTGTTAATGGTGGTGCTGTTATCCAGTGCAAGCCATTCGGTGCTAAGAAGAATGAGGAGTTAATGATCGATGTTACAGCTCTTCCGGTACGTGAGACCAAAGAGAATAAGGACGGTACAACTACAAACTACCGTTACAGAAAGTCTAAGTTCAATGAAGGAAATGATCCGGCAATCAATCGTAACGAGTATGCTGACTTCATTGCTCGTGTTACAGCAGCAGCTGACGGCGTAAACTTCGAGACAATCATCAACAAGGCTAAGAAAGCTAGCAGATCTGCTTCTAAGCCAAAGGCAAGCACTTCTGTTGCTGATCGTATTTCCGGTCTTGAGATGCTGGCACTTCGTAGTGCTAACGATGTTAAGGTTGATGGTACCAATTCAATCGCTGACATCTTCGAAGCATTCAGAAACGCTCAGGTTTAATTCATTTAAACCAAATCAATACAAAAATTTGCAAATTTTTACAATCAGAGAGTGTGTGAGTAAAATCACACACTCTCTTTTTTATTTCAGGTGGAGGTACTTAAAATGTCCGATTTCAAATATTCTTTTCGAGAGCTGATTGGAAATCAATTAAACATCTCAATTTTGAAAAGATCCATTAATAATGGCACCTTTAGGCAGTTTACCATCTTTGATGGAATACTAGGTACAGGAAAATCAACATGTGCACGTATTGCTGCTATGGCGTTGACATGTGACAACCCTTACAATGGTGAGCCATGCTGCGCTTGTGCATCTTGCAAGGCAAATATGGATGCATTTGAGCATGCATCAGACTCTCCATATGTGTCAACAGTAAATGCTGGTAAGCTTTCTTCAAAAGATGATGTGGCAGATCTTGTTCATCGTATTTTTGATTTACAGGGTAGTGTAAAAAATAAAGTTTTTCTGATTGAAGAAGCTCATGCTTTAGCAAAGGTACAAGGTGCTGAAACAATGCTATTATCTGAGCTTGATAATATTGCTCCAAACATTTATCTAATCTTTAGCACAACAAGAGCCTTTGATTTAAAGGCTGAATTATTAAGTCGTGCTGAGAAATTTACCTTTGGACGCCTTAGCGATATTGAATCACGGCAATTACTTGTTACTACTGCTGAGCAGAAAGGTTACAGCGTACCGGATGAAATACTTAATTTACTTGTAAAATATGGAAGAGGAATTCCAAGAAATTTGCTAAAGTCTTTAGATTTTACTATTGATGAAAGTCTAGATCTATCCGAACTGAGAGCACATCTGCAAGTAATAGATGATTCTCAGCTCATTCAATTATTTGAAAGCATGCAGTCACCACAAATACAATTATATCTTGATTCTTTAACAGAAATAAAAACTTCTGTTAATTCGCAGGAAATAATGCAGTCATTAAAAGAGTTTTTAGTGCAGGTTGCTTTTGTGATCGAAGGAGACATTCATGGTACTTTCGGTAAAAGTGAGATTAATTCAATAAAACAAATTTTTACGAGACAAAAGTATTATAAGATGATAAATCTAATTGATAAATTGCCTCGTAAAATCGATGATGCTGATTTGGATATGCTACTTTTGCAATTACGTATGATTATTCAATCAAGAAATACTGCGAGTGTTATATCAGAATCACACAAAGTTGGTGCAGTAGAACGCGATGCTACAGCAGAACGCCAGGCTTCTTTAGCTAAAGCTTCTACAACTGCTTCAGCAAAAAAGATTAGCTTGGATGCAATAAAGAAATTACAAGGTGATTAAATGAAAATTAAAATTAGAGATGAATTAAATGTTGATGAGCCAATTAATCTACGTAGGCTAACGCCAAGAATCAATTTGTATGCAGGTTTTATGGTTAAAATACATGAATCATGGTGGTACCAAACTGGCAGGCATAAGAAAGAGGAACAGGATTATGCAAAGCAAGTACAGAAAGATGAGCGTTTAAAAAATGCTTTACTTGCTGTACTTTACAGAGAACTTGTTGACAACAAAACACTCTCTGATAAAAAAGATACTTGTAAAGAGATCACAGTTAGTATTGACAGCAAATATCAAAAGTCCTTAGATCGAATATTAAAACAAAAAGATTTTATTATGTATGATATCAAGAGAGTTGAAGAGCAGCCAGATATTCGTAAGGCGTTCCCTGATATGGCTATAATTCTTCAGGTTTCAAAGAAAGTTGTTTAAGGGGGTGGTTTCTTTTGCGGCGTAAATTTGTACAAGCAACTTTGGTTTTAGTCATGCTGTCTGGTATAAGTGTGGTTGCTACAAATTCTGGTGGAGCTATAAAAGCAGATGCAGCAATTACAAAAACTGTGAGGACCTCTAAAGATCATACAGGTTCGAAATGGTATGATTATTACTATTATTCAAATGGCGCTATGCGTTCAATCAATAATCTTGCAAAGGATACCTATAATTTTTCTGAGGAATCCTTTACAAAAGATGTTTCTACCTATGCAGATAAGTTACTTGGTGAGGTTAATTACGATGACACTTCAAGGGAGTTTACTAAAGTTGGTTCTGATAATTTAGCTTCATTAAATACTATTCTTAAGATGCCTTCCAAGAAAACACAGTGGTTGACCAACTACACAGTGAAGGAATTGAGAGATCGAAAACTCATTCCATCTTCTGATTCTGATAATTCTGAAGACAATAAGACTGCAGAGGATGCACAGACATCTAATATGGTTGATAATGGTGAAGCTACAACAAGTGATTTAGTCACTTCGCTTACCTATCTGATTAACAAAGATTATTATACTGTGCCGAGAAATTTAAAAGTCCATAAAACAGGAGCACGTGCTCCGGTAACAGCTACCATTACAGAAGCAAACGATGCTAATTGGTTTTATGCAAATAAGTCTTCTGTGACTAATGGCGAAAAAGTGAACAACAGTAATAATTTGTTAAAATCAGATTTGATAATGATGATGAGCAAAATTTACAAAGGTGTTCAACCATCATCGGCACTTATTTTGAGCGATTACTCTGAGCGTGATGGCAACATTTGGTCAACAGAAGATGCTGCTAAGAAGGTTGATAAAGACAAGAATTACAGTACGTGTTATACGAATCCATTGTTAAAAGGCAGTGAATATTATGGTTCAGCAAAATGTTACTATGACAAATTGACAAATGACCATTTCGAAGGAACGTACGGTGGTGGACACTTAGAGGGAGATACTGATTATCTCTACAACATTGTTGATGGAATGGATTATCATGGTGTTCAGTTTGTTGGCGATTATTGGGTTTATTACGATCCGAACGTGTATGAATTGTATTTATCAGAAGCCTTGAATGATGGAATCATCACAATTAGCGATCTCTCTAACAATTCAGCAAATCCTTGCAGCAAATTTAGAGCTGATTACAAAAACAAGCGAACCGGTCACTGGGGTAATGGTAACTACTATCTTAATGGTAAGATTACTTCTGATTCTTTAGGATACAGTAAGCATGTAAATTATTCTGCTGCTGGTATGAGTGTTACTTCAAAGAAGCCAACCTACTTTGGTGATAAAGAGAACATGACAATGATTGAAGCTTTACGTATTATTGAAGCTTACATGCGTGCTAATGATGAGAATATGTCAAAGACCGAGGAAATGATTGTTCGTTACAAACTAGGCTTAACTGTTCTGTCTTATTTAGATTCAGATGATTGTAGCACAGTGACGTATCTGGTTGCCAAGGGAATTCTGGATGGTAATAGTTCATCTCTATCAAGCGCTTTGTATGATGATGCAACCATAGCAAAACTATATCCGATTATTTATCGTGTTGCAAATAAAGACGCTCGTTGTGACTTTAGTACAATTCAGTTGACTGATTCTGAAACTTACTGGGCTTCCCAGGATTTTTCAAGCGATACATTTAATGTATTTCAGCCAAGCACAAGTATTATTCATGAGACAACAAATGTTGTTGAAGAGGGTGAGTCCAGAAAAGATAATGAAAAAGATTCTGGTGACTGGATAGCTTTTGCACAGCCATCAACGCACAAAAGCGGAATAAAGCGACGATCCGGTTTACTCGGATTTGGTGCAATTTCTGTAAGTGCTGCAAGTACTTCTCAGTCTAAAGTAAAAACGTATAAAATAACAAAAGTGTTTGATACAGAAAGCGTCTACAAAATTGGTACAACAACAATAGCACAGTTGTATCATGGAAAAGATAAAAGTTCCTTGGATAAATACAATATTGCTAAGATAACAAAGAATGATAAGTATGAATATGCTGGAAGCAAACACTCAGTTTATGAGGTTACGTTTGAAGTAACTGCTACAAAGCGTTCAGTTGCAATTGCTTCTGTTGATAAACAGATTACGATTTTGTCAGACTTGGACAAGTACAAGAAAACTGTTTCAGGTGTTACCAATGTATCTAAAGATGGTAAAGTTACTAGTTTGATTTCACAGTCTTCATTAAAGCAGGCTTTTTCAAATATTACTGTCCTAGAAGACAAGATTTTAATGAACAATGTAACTGGTACAATGGCATACTTTTCATATGATTCTAAGATAACTTTAGTTGGATCCCAGATTATTTCTAGTACATATCCATGTATCTCAAAGGTTGGCAGTGAAGTTTATTATGATTTGAATGCAATAATTCCGCTTTTGTCATCTGCATACGTGGACACAATTGGTCCACAAATAAATATTGTTACAACACATAATGATCATACTCATTCTATCAAGATAAGCACTGATAAGACTGATTCGGATGATTATTTAATGTCCGCTCAGTACCTGAGAATGTTTGTTAGCAAAGAGTCATCAAAGACTAAAGATGACAAAGATACAGATTTGCATATTGGATACTCATGCCTGGGAACTGACAAAGTTGCTACAAAGATTGCAGCTGATAAACGAAATACTACATATTTCGTTAAACTTAATACATTAAGTTCTGCTTCAAATCAGCTTACTAAGTCATTTTCAGTAAATTATAATGGCACAAGTATAACTGGAACAATTATTCTTGATTTGCAGTATGTAGTTCCTGATGTTTCTGACTTTTCGAGTTGGCTTCAGTCACAGGTTTTGACAACTGATACTTTCACTTACCAGGAAGCTGCGCAAATTTTAATGACACCACCGGATAAGCTGCACACACTGAAAGGTTTTACAAATTTAGCTAACTCATTGTCTGATGCAGACACTAGTGCTCTTAATTCATGGTATTACTCAAATTATGGAATGGCTAATGCTCTTTGTAATTTCATGTATGAGACGTCTGGGTATGTTTATGTGCCATCTGGATATGTATGTCCTTCTGTAACGTTACTCATTGACAATGTTAAAGGAAAGATCGGATCTAAAACTTTTTCTGCTTGGTGTAAATCTTCAAATAAGAAATCTGCAAATACTGTACGTGATGCAGTCTTTGAGCAGGTCTTTAAGGGTTTTTCGATTGGTGATGACTACAAGAAATACAATGGCGGGTCAGATGCTAAGTTTTGGCACAATTACTATCAGTATGATTCTACGGTTCCAGATTACACACAATTAGGCTTTAAATCACCATCTAAAGAAGTTACTAACACAATCCAGATTGCTAGAGTTTTTGATGTGTATGAGCAACCAACTGGGTTAAGTTCTTCTTCTGGACTTAAGCTAAACAAATTTTACAAGGTCTCTACGAATCAGAGTTTTAAAACTTATGGTCGAAAGTATGCAGTATCTGCAACTGGTGCTGTTTTTCAAAAGATTGATACTCTTGGATCAATCAAGCAGCCGTTGTTTAGTTATACAGTAAATCATAATGCCAAAACAGGTCTGGATTCTACATTACATTCTCTCAAGCTTAATAGCCGATCTGCAACTCAATTGCTACCTAATCGTGGACAAATTGTTAAATATAATAAATCCTATTTGAGGTATGACAGCACGTGCACAAGTGCAAAAAGCAGGTATTACACTTTTTATGAGTCTATGCCATACAAGAATGGAAAAATGACAGATAGTTGCGTTCAGTTACGACTATCACGTAATCCATCTAAGATGCAGTATAGTATGAAGTACTTTAGAAATGAAACAAATAGTAAATCATTAGAGCCTTTAGATTCGAACTCATTTGCTGAATTCACATATAAAGTATCTTATGCTTCCGCATTTGGGCAGTACGGTACTTGCCCTTCAAATTCATCAATACGTTCTATGCTTCGTAGTAAGAATTCCAACATTTTCCTAGATCCATCCATGATTGCTAGTAAGACTTTGCTGATGCGGTCATTGTTTGGAAAGAAATCAGTTTACATTTACACAGATAAGGGTACAACAAATAGTTTGGCATCTGCAGGTAAGATCTATCACTGGAATGGAAGTACACTAAAGAAAATTTCTTCATCTTCAGCCGTAACAGATTTATTTACAAAGAATACAACTATTTATGCAATTCCGTTGTATTACACTCCATGCGATTCTTTCTTCTTTAAATTGAATTCTGCAAAGGAAATTTGTCTAGGAACTAATCCTGTAAACAAAGCCTTGAATTATTTGCAGTTCGATTTGACAAGCATTAATAATCAAATGATTGATGCTTATCTGCAAGAGCAGCAAGGTGTGCAGCATATTACGGATCTCGAAAACGGAGCTGAAGTAATGATTGGAGATACTGTCTGGACTAAAGATGGTAAATGGTGGCAATCGTCACCAATAAGTGACTCTAAGAGCATAAAAGCTGCAATTTCTAAGCACAAAAATATGCAATGGTATTCCCAAAAGACTTTCTCAGGATTATACATAACTGTATCCGGAAAACAGTATCCAGTTGCTAATTATGTTGAAGATACAATAATGGGAAAACTTGTAGGAAGTAAAAAGCAGTTGCAAAAAGGTGTTGTTTTTGTAGATGGAAACACTGTGAAAGTCAAAAAAGGCACGAAAGTAAGTAATGCCAATTCTAAAACCAAGGCACAATATTTAAGTGTGCGTTGCAAATTTTGTAAGGATTTACTTGTGAGACCTATTGATTCAAGTGGATTGAAATTTACATATTTAGGACATTCTAGCACTGGTTTAACTCCATCAGCTGATTATCCATTCTTTGATGAGCAGGCTTCTTGGAATAAAGAGAAGACAGATCTTTATACGATTGCCACATCTAGCTTTAAACCTTCATCAGCTTTTAATGAAGCAAAAAAGAACTTTATGTCAGAGTATCATGAGCTTCTTGCAGAAGATTCCTGGAATCTGATCTGGGTGATCATTATTATGCTAGCTTCTTATCTTATGATACTGAGTTGGTTCTCTTATGGAGTAATAACATTGGGTGTTGGTCGCTCAGGATTTGAAGCCTTATTGATGCGTGATAGGGCTGGAAATAAGAAGGGAATTGATTTTATAAAGATTGCAACATTTGGTCTTTATAGTATAGAGCGTGAGGTTTCTTTAGCACGCATGATTATTGTATCTATTGGTTGCTGTGTCGTTATCTTGACGATACTCGTTGTAATTTTTTAAAGGAGGGGTTATTGTGAAAATTCAAAGAAAGCACGTACCTTTATTTCTTTGCGGGATTTTATTATTAATCCCGCAAAATGTTTATGCGTCCACAAAATCAACTGGACGCTTGACTGATTTGTTTCAAACGCAGGCTTTTTCTGGTAGTATGGAAACAATCAGTAAAATGAACTGGGTAGGCTGGCTACTCAGCGGAATTATCAGTATCTTTTGTCTGGTTGGTCTGTTTCTTACAATCTTCCGGATAATGACCTCATTGATGTATCTTTCTGGCCGTAATGTTTTCGATAAGATACATGAAATCAAAACATCTAACCAGGGAGAGTGGTTTGGATTGAAATCTCTTCTTTCCTCAACATTCCACGGTGGAGGAAATACAGGTTCAGGTGTTGATACTTTTATTTATTTCTTCCTTGGACTTTTACCTGATGTTAAGATGTATTCTGATTTTGCTGATGGCAAAGAAATGAAAGGTGTTGGTCCAGACACCACAGTAACAGAGTATATCCTCAAAACTTCTATTCCTACAATTATGATGATTTTCTTTTTGTCAATTGGCTTTAGTGGCACGCTTTGGCAAATGTATGGAACTGTTG
>ENA-ORLY01002050-ORLY01002050.1-human-gut-metagenome-genome-assembly--contig:-NODE-2050-length-20980-cov-3.282160_pt1 | contig 20980 bp, 20 predicted proteins | sample MGYA00243071_ERZ508832 | MGnify/ENA primary metagenome ERZ508832 (study PRJEB26277, sample SAMN04329777) | human gut metagenome | biome: human-associated habitat | host: Homo sapiens | place: USA... | reverse complement strand
GATAAACTACTAAAAAAAGGAAACACACAGAATAAAACTGCGGATTTTTTGAGAAGAACACGGCCTGGTCTTTAATTTTTGCAAAAGATTTCCCTCCCCTCTGCCATCGTCTGAGAGCAGGGGTTAAAAATATTCTTTACTTATTTAATGAATGTAGCTCGCAGACGCCTCTGTCGGGGTGGAAAAGTACGCTTTCCCGTTACCTACAAAGTAACGGAAAGACAGACCACCAAGATGAGATGGATTATGAAATGACAGCAAACAAATTTTTTATTTATTAATTGTATAACATTTAATTTACTTTTATGAGAAAATGGACGTATTTAGTCGCAACCTTGCTCATGGCAGGTACGACGGCGACATTCACGGGATGTATTGATACCGATGAACCGGAAGGCATTGCAGAACTTAGGGGAGCAAAGTCTGATTTTATCAAAGCTCAAGCTGCAGTTGAGCTTGTAGAGGCTGAATTGAGAAAAGCACAGGTTGCAGAGCAAGAGTTAGTTAATGCAGGTTTGGCACTTCAGAATAAATCTGCAGAAATTGATTTGCAGTTGCATGAACTGAATATTCAGTTGAAGCAACTCCTGATTGAAAAGGAAGAAGCTGCTACTGCACAAGCTAAAGCGGAAGCGGAAGCTGCCATTGCAAAAGCGGAAGCTGACAAAACTAAGTGGGAAAATGAAAAGGCATTGATTGTTGAGCAGTATAAGGAAAAAATGCTTCTTGCCGAAACTGTCACTGCTAAAGCACAGGAAGCTTACAAGCAAGCTATGGAACAGATTGAAGCTTCCAAGTTATTGCTGACAGATGAAGAACAAGCTCGTTTGAATGGTGTACAAGCGCAAGTCGCCTATGCAAAACAAGCAATGGACAAGGCAATGTATGGATATTCAACAACTGTTATCAAAAGAATTCTGTCATCGGAAGTTGCAAATTCCACTACTACTACAAATCCGGATGAAAGCACGGAGACTAATTCTTCTACGACTAAGTATTATGTTTATCTTATTACTGAAGATCCTACCCAGTCTGTGGATGGCTATAAAGCCGGTAGCTTAAAAAAACTTCAGGAGCAATTAGCTAACTATTCTGATATAGTAGCTGATAATAATTTAGAAGCGGTTTTGGATAATGCATTGAAAAATGCAGAATTTGCTTTAGAAATGACGCAGAAGTATGCTGATAACTTGAAAGCTATCTTGGATAATGAGTATACTACTGTTGCAGATTGGGAAGCAGAAGTCAAGAAGCTGGAAGAAGAGATTGCTGCTGCAAAAGTCAAGGAACAACAATATAATATTGAAAAAGGTAAGCTGGAAGTTGCTAATCCTAAACTGATATCTGACTTGGAAGCTACTAGCAATAAGTTGGAGACTGCTAAAAATAACCAGAACTCTAACAAGAACAAAGCTAAAACAGCTGCAGCTTATTCTAAGAAAGTGGAGGCTGAAAGTGTAAAGAAAGGATTAAATGATGCAATATCTGGTGGAACAACTGTTGCTGGTTATAATTCTAATACTGGTACTTTTGCCTATGCTAAAGGTATACAAATTACTGAAGCACAAAGTCAGATTGATGGTTGGGTTAAGCTGATTGATAAGGCTACTAAAGGTGTTGATTTGGAAAATATAGAATGGGCCAAACCACAATTGGCTACAGCTCTTGCAGCACAAAAAGAAGCAGAAGAGAACTATGCTAAAGATTATAAAGCATGGGAAGATGCAATGGCAGCTTATGATGAAAGTCTGAAAATAGATTTGGAGAAATCAGAGGCAGCCGCTAATGCTGCAATAAAGAAATATAATGGACTTAAACCAGAAGATAGAAAAAAAGAAGCTAATATTGATGCTGTAGCTACGGCTTTAGTTGCATACTATAAGGATGCATTGGCTAAAGAAGCACAAGTTACTAAGGCAACTGCAACAAAAGGAAGTGATACGAAAAAAATCTCTGCTTGGTTGATAGCAGACGCTGATAACTTTAAAAAAGTTGTTGGAGTAGATTTAGGCTTTATCATTTGGGATGCTGGTGACATTGCTACTGCAAATGAAATTAGTAAAGAAAATATTGGAAAATTAATAGATGTAGAGCAAGATTCCAGTGTAAAGACTCCATTGGAAAAGTGGAAATCTGCTTCTTCTGCTGTATTTAGCGATAATTTCAATTCAGGTAATAATCCAAGAAGATTGCCAGTATCTAAGGACGAAGTAATAGCTGCGGCTGGTGGTAACCATGTAGACGCTTTGAAGAATGGTAATTATGGTTCTCTTGGTAAGATGATTTGGGCAACAGCAGAAACGGCTAGTCTACAGGCTATAATTGATCAGGTAGAAACTTACAAAGCTTTGAAAGAAGCATTTACTGCTCAAAAAGCTGTAGAGCAGGCTGCTCAAGATAAAGCAAATGCTGCTTTGGCGGATGCTGTAGATAAAGCTAAGAAAGCTAACGACGAAGCCCAGGCTGCTTATGATAAAGTCTTTAAAGAAGTAAATGATAATATTGAAACAGTACAAAAAGAATACGGCAATAATGAAATTATCAAAGGTAAGATTGAAACGGAAATCACTGTTTATTTGAATAATAACTTTACTAATGGTGATTTAGGTTCCTTGGAAGCTATCAAAAACTTGGTTAAGGAAGAATACATGATTGCTCTGGCAAATGTCACTGCCGCTAAGGCCGATGTTGCTAAAGCTAAGAGAAATATAGAGAAATTAGCGGCAGGTACTTATACTGATACAGATTATATTACTGAATCATTGGCAAGTATTCAGGAAAATATCAAAGTAAAACAGGCTGAATATGATGCTGCCAAGGCAGACTATGATGCTGCAAGCGCTCAATTGAAAGCACTTCTTGCTATCTTCTTGAAATAATTCCCTAACTACGTAAAAGTAACAAGATGATAAAAAAACTATGCACATTACTTTTGCTGACCTGTATGACAGCTGCGCCTTCAATGGCGCAGCGTTACAGCAGCAGTGATGATGCGTCGTTTGTCCCGAAGAAAGGACAGTGGCAGGTTTCAGTCCTGCTTGGTAGCGGAAAGTTTTTTAATGAAAACACTTCTTATCTGCTTCCCAAGTTCTCCAATGATGGAGGAGTAGTCGGACTTCCAAATGGAGGGACGGATAACTCCGGCGATCTGAACCGCTATCTGAACATCGGGAGTCTGAATAATAATAGTCTGGTCAATATAGCCGGAATTGAAGGTAAGTATTTTGTGTCTGACAATTGGGATGTAAATTTCCAGTTCAGCATGAACGTCAGCCTCACTCCTAAGAAAGACTATGTAGAAGGAGACAACAGTGTACCCGACATGATTATCCCTGCGCAAAGTTATATCAATGCACAGATGACTAACAACTGGTATGTATCTGTCGGTTCCAACTACTATTTCAAGACTCGCAACGAACGTATTCATCCGTATCTTGGAGGCGCACTCGGCTTCCAGATGGCACGCATTGAAACAACCGAACCATACACCGGAGACACCTATAAGGATAGTGACGACTCGGAAGAACTTCCGTCACAGGTCTATGTTTCCGGAAGTAAAGCCGGTCAGATGTACGGTTTCAAAGTAGCTGCCGTAGCAGGTATTGAGTATAGCATTGCCAAAGGTTTTGTTTTCGGTTTCGAAATGCACCCTCTGGCTTACCGCTATGACTTGATACAGATTTGCCCGAAAGGATTTGATAAATATAACGCCAGTCACCACAATATCAAAATATTTGAAATGCCTGTAGTGAAACTGGGATTCAGATTCTAAGGATGAATGATTATACAAATGTATGAATGAAAAGAGAAAGCCGTTCAGCTGATAGTGCGGACGGCTTTTCTTTTTTAAAGAAGAATGAAGAGCTTAATGAACAGATATGTGAAACTTTTATCTTTTCTTCCGGGAATATGTCTGATAGTGGCTTGCACCGGGCATCAGATAAAAGGTTACGAGATTAACGGTAGTACACCTTTGCCCGAATTCGAAGGAAAAATGGTTTATATGAAAGATTTTTCGAGCGGGCAGCTGGTAGATAGTGCAGAAATAGTCCACGGAAAGTTTGATTTTTCCGATACGGTGACTATTGTGTCGCCCGTAGTAAAAGTGCTTTCTATTCGTGCCGGCAAATCGGGACTGGAATACCGCCTCCCTGTTGTCATAGAAAATGGTAGTATCCAAGCCTATATTTCCGATGTGGTTTGCACAGGAGGAACAATGCTGAATGAACGAATGCAGGATTTTCTCATGGCTGTTGATGAATATTCTACAGCCTGCGAGAACAAGCAAACGGAACAGATAAAATCCGGATTTGCGGATTTATTGAAAAAATACATAGAAATCAATGATGACAATGCAGTAGGAGAATATATTCGGACTGCCTATCGTTCATCACTTTGATGCAATCAGATTGCTTTTAAGACTATAAACTAAATTTCCCACATAATAATATCCTCTCCAGATATTTCCTCCATATTTTTATAGAAGGGAATGTTGCATAAGAGAGACAGAAATGCGCCCTTGTGAAAGTCCATATTTCTGTATTGTTATGTTTTGAGGACGTTCCCGTATTTCCCATTCCCTTTTTCCCCCGGGAACGTCCTTTTCAACGACCTTCTGTTGTATATCTCATATAACTTACGCTGTATGGAAGAATCTAGTGGATCTGTACTATTGGTAACTTTTCATACAAAGATAGTGTTTTTTACAAATACTTTATATCTTTGCAAAACAATGGCATATGCCGGGATTTAACCATACCACTGAAAATATGAAAACAAAAACTTTATTAGGCTTCTTTCTTCTTTCTGTTATGGCTTTTTGTGTATCAGCCTGTCAAGATGATGCAGAGATTATCTTATTTAGTGGTTCCGAACTGGTTGACGAAACAGGAACTTGTACAAACACAGTTTCTTCTACAGTCTTGTATCTTAACGGATGGGAAGCGGAGAATATCGGGATAGCCAATGGAAAAGGTGGCTACTCTGCACAAAGCTCCGATGAAACAATTGTGACAGCAACAGTCATCGACAACCGATTATGGCTTAGTTCGCATGGTAAAAAAGGGAAAGTAACGGTTACCGTTACTGATAAGGATGGTAATTATGTCACCCTGCCTGTGACTGTTTCTTATGGCGTATTGACATTTATGTGCGTCGACCAACCTGAATTTCAGGTTTCCAGACCCAGTGAAGATATGTTGTCATTGGATTCGGAAAGCGAGTTGCAGGAAAAAGTAAATGTGGCAATGGCTCCTTATTCTTTTATAAATAAAGGAGATATCTGCATTTTGCGGCCGGATGATGTATATCATTTATCTGAAGAAGGAACAGGAGGGAAATTCATTTATAAGACAGAGGATGAGCAAATTCTTGTTGAAGGAACATACCAGATAGAGTGGGCTTCATTGGGTGGAAAACAGAAAAAGGCTTTTGTTTTTACATATATAGATAAAAATAATGTAGAGCAACAACACACGTTTTTTAATTTTAGTCCGTATTTAGGAACTCAAAGTTCTACAAGAGAAAGAGGACCGATTACTACGGCATGGTTGGAGGAGGTATCCGATTCACCTTATCTGGAAGGAGTTTTGCCGGCGGATAGAACAGTTGTATATTGGGTGGATACAGTGATTTCCAGTTTGTCTGCCGAGGCTGTGTGATTGGAAGTAACTGATTAAAAAAGGAAAAGCTCTTTATAAGGGACTGAATGTTTGGAAAGCCCTTGAAGCGAAAATCATTCTTATTGAGATATTAAAGTGCACCCCAAAAGTTTTAGATCTAACTTTTGGAGTGCACTTTATTCAAGGTCCTTTCGGATATTCAGGTGAGTATATTTTCAGCCACTTTCTGATTATTTACGTATATCTTATTGCAAAGCCCGGATACGTACTTCTGTGCCTGTCTCATTTTTCAATCCGTCTTTTACTTTATGGATATCTGTTTCTCCGTAATGATAAGGGTACAAAACACGTGGCTTGATGATTTTGGCTGCCCGTATCGCTTGTTCCGGTGTCATGGTATATGGTTGGTTAACCGGCAGAAAAGCGATATCAATATCTTTCACTTGGTTTAGTTCCGGAATATCCTCCGTATCTCCGGCAATATAAATACGAGTTCCTCCTAAAGTCAGAATTTATCGCTGCCGGGAGTCGTATTATAGGCGGGTACGGCTTCCAGTTTGATATCTTTGGCGAGTTGAAGCACATCACCGTTCTTCATCTCTTGTCCTCTATTCAGCTTTTTCCGGCAGTTAGGATTAGCTATAATTTTGGTCTGGTTTGTTTCGATAGCTGCTATTGCTTTAGTATCGAAATGGTCGCCATGTTCATGCGTAATCAGAATGAAATCCGCTTTCGGCTGTTGTGTATAGTCGGCATAATCGGAAACAGGATCAATGAATATTTTTTGTCCTGCATAGTCCAGTAATAAGCTGGCATGTTTGAAGAAAGTGATCTTCAAGCTTTTACCATTCTTGGTGGTAAACGAATCCATTTCAAAGTTTGACATCTTTGCTGTCTGATTAATTGGTTTATCAAACGAATGGGAATAAGAAAATCCGTAAGAAAGGCATAATACGAATGCTACTAATAGATTCTTTTTCATATCTCTGCAGAATTTGGTTCCCTGCAAAGATAAACATCCGGGAGGATTTATCGGTTCACATTTGAAATGATTCTCTTCGAAATTAACTTTCTTTTTGTGGAAAATAAGAAGGCACGGGAAATATTCATTCCCGTGCCTTCTCTTATTATTTTATGCCTTTACGGTATTCTTATGCGTTCAATGCCTGTTCGATATCAGCAATAATATCATCCGCATTTTCGATACCTACCGATAGACGGATCAAGTCCGGGCGTACACCTGCTTCCATCAGTTGCTCATCCGTCAACTGGCGGTGAGTATGGCTCGCCGGATGGAGCACGCAACTACGTGCATCCGCCACGTGAGTAACGATCGCAATGAATTCCAGTGAATCCATAAACTTGATAGATACGTCACGTCCGCCTTTCAGTCCGAAGGAGATGACTCCGCAGGAACCATTCGGCATATATTTCTGTGCAAGGCTATAATATTTATTGTCCGGCAGTCCGCAATAGTTTACCCAGGCAACTTTCTCATTTTTAGAAAGATATTCGGCTACTTTCTGCGCGTTGCGGCAGTGTTGAGGCATACGCAGGTGCAACGTTTCAAGTCCCAGATTCAATAAGAAAGAATTTTGCGGGCTTTGGATGCTGCCGAGGTCACGCATCAGTTGGGCAGTTGCTTTGGTGATATAAGCACCTTTGCCGAATGCTTTGGTATAAGTCAGTCCGTGGTATGACTCGTCCGGAGTACAAAGTCCCGGGAATTTTTCAGCATGAGCATCCCAGTCAAAATTACCGCTGTCTACGATACAGCCACCTACGCTTGTAGCGTGTCCGTCCATGTATTTGGTAGTAGAATGAACCACGATGTCAGCTCCCCATTCAAATGGGCGGCAGTTGATCGGGGTCGGGAAAGTGTTGTCAACAATCAAGGGAACCCCGTGACTGTGTGCGATGCGTGCAAATTTCTCAATATCCAGTACTTCAAGAGAAGGGTTGGAAATCGTTTCACCGAATAAAGCTTTTGTATTCGGTTTGAAAGCTGCAGAAATTTCTTCTTCGCTGGCATCCGGATGAACGAAAGTCACATCGATGCCTAGCTTCTTCATAGTCACGCCAAACAGGTTGAACGTACCTCCGTAAATAGCGGAAGAGCAAACAAAGTGATCTCCTGCCTGACAGATATTAAAAATGGCATAGAAGTTGGCAGCCTGGCCGCTGGAAGTCAGCATAGCGGCTACACCACCTTCAAGGGCAGCGATTTTGGCGGCAACAGCGTCATTCGTTGGATTTTGCAGGCGGGTATAAAAGTAACCACTGTCTTCCAGGTCGAACAGGCGGGCCATCTGCTCGCTGGTATCGTATTTGAAAGTTGTACTTTGATAGATGGGCAATACGCGTGGTTCGCCTTTTTTAGGCGTCCATCCTGCCTGTACACACAGGGTTTCCGGTTTGAATTGTTTTGCCATAATGTTATCGGGTTTTAATGTTTTATTTCAAAAAATGTTTTAATGCTGCAAAAGTAGGGAAAATAATTGTATTTTTGCCCTGTTTATGAGTGAAATGATACTCTTGCGAAGGAGATAGTTAATGTAGTTATGAAAAATAAACTCTATATTCTTTTATTCTTAGCTTTTCTTTTTTCGGGCACAACTCTTTGGGCACAGCAGAAGGCAACCCCGAAGGCGGGTGAAGGTATCTCTTCTTTTCTGTTGAGGCACAACCGCTCTCCGAAGAAGTATTACGACGACTTTATTGAGCTGAATAAACAGAAACTGGGAAAGAACAATGTGCTTAAAGTGGGCGTGACGTATGTTATTCCTCCCATTAAGAAATCACCTTCCGGAAATACCGGGACAAAGCAACAATCTCCGAAAGCTAAATCAACAAAAATAGGAACTACCCTCAATCAGCCTCTGTTTGGAAAACAACTGGCTGATGTGAAAGTCACTTCCAACCGTCTTGCCGGTGCTTGCTTCTATGTGGTCAGCGGACATGGAGGTCCTGATCCGGGTGCTATCGGGAAAGTTGGTAAATACGAACTGCACGAAGATGAATACGCTTATGATATTGCCCTCCGTCTGGCACGTAACCTAATGCAGGAAGGGGCCGAAGTCCGTATCATCATTCAAGATGCTAAAGATGGTATCCGTGATGATTCATACCTGTCAAACAGTAAACGGGAGACTTGTATGGGTGATCCAATTCCTTTGAATCAGGTGCAACGCTTACAGCAACGCTGTGATAAAATAAACGCTCTTTACCGGAAAGACCGTAAGAACTACTCTTATTGCAGGGCGATTTTTATTCATATTGATAGCCGTAGTAAGGGAAAACAAACGGATGTCTTTTTCTATTATTCGAATAAAAAGGGAGAAAGCAAACGATTGGCGAATAATATGAAAAATACGTTTGAGTCAAAGTACGATAAACATCAACCCAACCGGGGCTTTTCCGGCACAGTAAGCGGGCGTAACTTATACGTACTTTCCCATACCACTCCCGCTTCCGTCTTTGTGGAGTTGGGTAATATCCAGAATACGTTCGATCAGCGTCGGTTGGTGATGAATTCCAATCGTCAGGCACTCGCCAAATGGCTGATGGAAGGCTTCCTGAAAGACTACAAGGAGAAGAAATAACATTTTTACTTCTCCTTTCGTGAACAAAATAAAAATCTGAATGTTTTATATATGCAAATCGCCTGATGGCTACTTGTAGGTATGCGAATATATATAGGCTAGTGAATATGCCTCCCCGGCATAACAGGAAGATTGCATAGTAGTTTTGTCGTGTTTTATTTTGTGTTTGTGTTGTGACGGTGCTGCGATGTGAATCGAGGTGCCGTTTTTTTGTCACATATAAAGAAACGGCAGGCTTACAAATAAGAAACGAGCTTACAAATCTCCTAAAGTATATCATAGAATCTCTGCAAGCTCGTTTTATGAGTGGTGCTTTTGCGCACCTTATCTAGTTGTTATAAAGGCATATTACCATGCTTCTTGGGCGGGTTTGTCTGCATCTTGTTTTCCGTCATTTCCAGTGCCTGAATCAGACGTTTGCGAGTCTGTCTCGGATAAATGATTTCGTCAATATATCCCAGCTCGGCAGCCTGATACGGAGTGGCAAACTTTTCTTTGTAGGCTTCCAGTTCCTTGGCCTTTGTTGCTTCGTCAGCTTTGCGGAACAGGATATTGATGGCGCCGTCCGCACCCATCACAGCAATTTCTGCACTTGGGTAAGCGAAGTTCACGTCAGCTCCGGTCTGCTTAGAGTTCATTACGATATAAGCACCACCGTAAGCTTTGCGGGTAATCACTGTCAGTTTGGGAACAGTGGCTTCTGCAAATGCATAAACTATTTTTGCACCGTGACGGATGATACCATTGTTTTCCTGTGTATATCCCGGAAGGAATCCCGGAACATCTTCGAATGTAATCAATGGAATATTGAAGCAATCGCAGAAACGGATAAAACGGCTTGCTTTGTCGCTGGCATCAATATCGAGAACACCGGCAAGATAAGCTGGCTGATTCGCTACGATACCTACCGAACGACCTGCCATACGGGCAAAGCCAATGATAATATTCTTAGCAAAGTTCGGCATCACTTCGAAGAAATAGCCGTTGTCTATAACACGTTCGATAATGTCTTTCATGTCATACGGTACGTTCGGGTCTACCGGAACGATTGTATCCAGAGAAGCATCTTCACGGTTTGTTTCGTCAGTGCAAGGTTGTTTCTTGGCTTCATCCATATTATTCTGCGGTAAGAAAGAAAGCAGTTCACGGATGCTCATCAGCAATTCTTCTTCGGTATTGCACATAAAGTGAGTCACACCGCTCTTGCTGCTATGTGTCATTGCGCCACCCAGTTCTTCTTTACTTACTTCCTCATGAATCACAGCTTTTACTACATCCGGACCAGTCACAAACATGTGACTTTTTTCTTTCACCATAAAGATGAAGTCGGTCAGGGCAGGAGAGTAGCAGGCACCTCCGGCGCAAGGGCCCAGGATTGCCGAAATCTGTGGAATCACACCGCTGGCCATTGTATTCTGATAGAAAATATCAGCATAACCGGAAAGGCTCTCGATCCCTTCCTGGATACGTGCACCGCCCGAATCATTCAAAGCGATAATCGGGGCACCGTTCTTCAATGCAAGTTGTTGTACTTTCACAATCTTTTTAGCATTGGAAGCTGACAGTGAGCCGCCATATACCGTAAAGTCATAAGCGTAAACAAACACCTGGCGACCGTCCACCTTTCCGTAACCGGATACGATACCATCTCCCGGAATTTTGTTCTTATCCATTCCATAGTTTGTACAACGGTGAACCATCAATTTATCCAGTTCGACGAAAGTACCCTTATCGAGCAACATCCCGATACGTTCGCGAGCAGTCATTTTACCGCTTTCATGTTGCTTCTCTATTTTATCAACGCCTCCACCAAGAGAAGCGATGCGGTCACGTTCCTCGAACGTGGCGTATGCTTTATTCATTTCTTCCATAATGCAATCCGTTCTTATATTATGCAATCGGTTCTAATGTTATTAATGTCTGTTCGCCGGTTATGCTATCACCTTCTTGAACCAGAATTTCTTTAATGCGGCAATCCGAAGTCACTTTGTAGTTGCTCTGCATCTTCATTGCTTCGATAACGATGGCAGTATCTCCCGCTTTCATTTCCTGACCGGCTACAACAGGTATTTTCACTACCTTGCCCGGCATCGGAGAAATGATGCAGTCGTTCTGTTCCTCTTCCCCTTTCTTGCGCATCCGCAGATATTTTGCCTGACTGTCTACAATTTCTACATTGAAACTGCTATAATGCGTATTCACTTTATAGCTTTTCCCGTTATCACGGCGAATCAGCTGTGCATTCGAACTGCGTCCGTCCATCAAGATATTGCAAGTGCCGTTTTCCGCCATCACTACGTCTGCTTCAAACGGTTTTCCGTCAATGGTAAGCACCACCTTGTTATCTTCCTTGCTGACCAACTCTACTTCGGCCACACGGTTTCCTATATGAATTTCCATAATTGAATTCTCTTTGTTAAAATTAGATTCTCAACACTCCCTTGTGCAGTCCGAACTCTTTCCATTTGCTGATAGGACGGTTGTCGGTAGCCATACCGCTGTTGTTCTCTTCGAGGTTCATCAAGTAGTCCATATAGGCGGCAATCAAAGCAATATTTTCGGAATGTTCGCTGGTGCGCATGATACGTTGTTGCAGATACTCACCGTTCTTGGTGATGAATCCTGTATCATAGTGACCTTCCACGAAATCGGGAGTGTCCATGATGGCACGCAGATAGCTGATGTTGTTTTTCACACCGGTCAACTTATATTCGTGGAGTACACGGCGCATCCGCTCGATAGCGTATTCGCGGTTGGTAGCCCACACAATCAGTTTACCGATCATCGGGTCGTAGTAGATTGGAATTTCGTATCCCTCGTACACATAACTGTCGATACGTACACCGATACTGTTCGGCTCTGTAATTTGTTTGATGATACCCGGACTCGGCATGAAATTCATTTCTGTATCTTCGGCACAAATACGACATTCAATAGCGTGTCCGCGTTGCTGGATATTTTCTTGTTTCAGTTGAAGCACTTGTCCATCGGCAACTTTAATCTGCTCTTTCACCAAATCTACCCCAATCACTTCTTCCGTAATCGGATGCTCCACCTGTAAACGGGTATTCATCTCAAGGAAATAATAGTTGCGGTGTTTGTCAACAAGAAATTCGATAGTACCCGCACCGATGTAGTTCACCGCTTTAGCCGCAGCTACCGCCTTTTCACCCATATCTTTCCGTAGTTCGGGAGTGACGAAAACCGAAGGAGTCTCTTCTACGATTTTCTGGTTACGGCGTTGCACGGAACATTCGCGTTCGCACAGATGAATGACGTTTCCATGCTTGTCACCAAGAATCTGAAACTCGATGTGATGAGGCTCTTCAACGAACTTCTCCAGATAAACCGTGTCGTCGCCAAAGGAAGACAACGATTCGCTCTTGGCAGTGGTATAAGCTTCTTTCACTTCTTCGACACTGTGGATGAGGCGCATACCCTTTCCACCACCGCCCATAGAAGCTTTCAGCATCACCGGGTATCCGATCTTATTGCAAAGTTCTATGGCTTCTTCCACACTTTTCAAATTGTCTTGTGTGCCGGGAACAACGGGTACTCCCGCCTCGATCATTTTGATACGGGCAGCAATTTTATCCCCCATGGCTTCCATTGTTTCCGGATTAGGTCCGATAAAGATGATTCCTTCTTCCTGACATCGACGGGCGAAGGTAGCATTCTCGGACAAGAAGCCGTAACCCGGATGGATGGCGTCCGCATGAGCTGCTTTCGCCACTTCGATGATTTTTTCTATATTCAGATAACTCTCTTTGGATGCTGCCGGCCCTACGCAATAAGCTTCGTCTGCATAAAGCACATGCTTCGCGGTCCGATCTGCTTCGGAGAAGATAGCGATACTCGTTATCTCCATCTCCCGGCAGGAGCGCATCACCCTTACGGCAATTTCACCGCGATTGGCTACTAAGATTTTTTTTATCATACTTTTTTCAATTAAGTACATACTTATTAATGTCTTCCCATCTAATGGACATACTCCACCCGACGAAAAACAGTATTTTTTTGATTTGGGGCTTAACAAGTGATGCTCTTTCTCCTAACCCACGAGGAGGGGAGCGTCTTACACAAAATGGCAGGTCTTCTGACTGACTCTTGTCTTATTTGCCTTCCCGATTAACATCAGTGGCGTTAAATTAGTTCAATTATAAGACATTGAACAGAGCTTCACAGCAGCGGGACTGTTCGGGACTTACACCCGATTCCCTATTAATCGTCGTCCGTTGGATACGGATTCTGAACCATTTCGGGGGGCAAAGATAAATAAATATTAAATAAGATGTTCCTTTTTTGCACGAAAGTTTCATTTTTGTGCAATGCTTATCTTTAAATAAGGATTCTTTAATTAGTGTATAACCTTGCTACTTTTCTAAACTATATTTCTCCTGATATTGTTAGGTTGATAGTAATTAATTAAAAGGAGATATTCGTATGAAAGAAAAGAAAATAGCTCGTGAAGAAAGAAATCAGGAGAAACTGGCTAACGGTGATTGGGTAATGGCAGAGTTTTATGCAACGTGGTGTCCTCATTGCCAACGTATGAAACCGGTTGTTGAAGAATTTAAGAAACTGATGGAAGGAACATTGGAAGTGGTATTGGTAGACATCGATCAGGAACCTGCCCTTACAGATTTCTATACAGTTGAGTCGACTCCTACCTTTATTCTTTTTAGAAAAGGACAACAGCTCTGGAGACAATCCGGCGAATTACCTTTGGAAAGATTGGAAAGAGCAGTGAAAGGATTCAAATCCTGACGATTATTGCATAGTTTGTTACAATGATATGCGTAGCTGATTCTATGCTGGTATGTCTTTGTCTGGCATACTTCTAATATGCATAAAGAAAAGCAGAAAGTATTCTCCGGTGAGGTACTTCCTGCTTTTCTTTATTTTTATTGCTTTCTGTTGAGTCGTAACTCATACAGGCAAGCCTGTACCTCTTCAAGGCTGCCGGTATGTTTTCCTTCATCATCAGACAGTTTGATACATTCTCTCCATTCCTGATTGACATTCATCTTACATTGTGTCAGCTTCATTACGATGTTCGAAGGTTCGAACCCGGTATCGTTGGTGAGATTGGTACCGATCCCGAAAGAGCAGCGGATTTTGTTTTTGCAGTATTCTTGAATATCCAATGCTTTTGTAAAGTCTAGGGCATTGCTGAATACGATGGTTTTGGTTGTCGCGTCGATTCCCAACTCTTTGTAGCGGGCAACCAGCTTATCGATAAACTCAAATTCATTGCCGGAATCACACCGCACTCCATCGAAAAGTTTGGCTTGTTTACGGCTAAGGTTGCTAAGGAAGATGCCGGAAGTATATGTATCGGAAAGTGCGATACCTAAATCACCGTCATAAACATTCACCCAGTTTTCGAGTGCCATATAGTTGGCATGTTTATATCCGAACTGTGCTCCATGAAACATAAACCATTCATGTGGATGAGTTCCCATCATTTTCATTCCATATTTCATTGCAAAGTTACAGTTGGAAGTTCCGGTGCAATATTGCGCTGTTTCGTTCAGCTTCTTGATAACCGTTTCCTGCACATCAATGGAGAATCTTCTCCGTGTGCCGAACTCTGAAAAGCGAAGCTGATGTTGATTCGACAATTCTATTTTCTCCGACAGCTTGCAAAGAATCTCGTTCATGTCTGCTACATTGCCAAAGAAACGGTTTTTGATTTCGGAGACAATAGCGAGCAAAGGCACTTCGTATAAAGTCACTTTATAAAGCAAGTCAGTCACTTCGATGTGGAGATGACAAGCTTCATCCAGATGAATATCAATCTTATTCGGATCGAAACGAAAAGAAGACAACCACTCCCAGTAGACTCTCGGAAGGAATCTGCAGTTTTTCGTCATATATTCCAGCTCCTCTTCCGTAAACCTCAACTGACTAAGATTCTTGATCTCTGCCTTGAGTGCCTTCAGGAAATCTTCGGTATATTGAGTTTCATTCCGGTCGTTGAAACTAAACGTGCCCATTGCATAGGGAAACAGTTTGATATAAGCATACGATGTGGTAAACTTATAAAGATCGGTATCTAGTAATGTCTTAACAATCATTTCGTTCGCTCTTTATATTTTATAACGTCGTAAAGTTAGTATTTGTTGAATAATATAACGACTTAATCATTAATAATTATGCCTTTTTTTATTCGAGGGGAATAAAGCCAGGATCTGAATATATATTCTGTTTGCAATGGCAAATTCCTTATCTCTTATTATACTTACCTCAATAAGTCAAGCTGATTTTCAGCGTAATGGAATGGTGCGACAATTCTTCCTTAAACGTCGTATGGAAATACGGATCTTCCTGTTTCTTTGTCCGTTCCAGTTTCTGGAGTTCATAACCTGCCATCAAATTCAGTTTAAATTTCCGGTTGACCTTAAATTGTGCACCGATGGAAGGAGAGAGGTAAAAGCCTCCGTTTGCTTCTCTGTCTGTGGCAAAAGACCCACCGATATGACATTCCAGATAAGGAGTCAGTCTCCTGGGCTTCGTTATATAAAATTGCGCACTGGCATAAAGCGGAATGAGCAACTTCTCATAAACAGAAAGTCCGCTACCCGCACCGATGGCAAACCGTTGACTGATGTGGTAGTGACTGACGATTTGCCAGTTGAAAGGCGTGTAAGAAGGCTGATTCATAGAAAAACCTGTCCCGATATATGTAGTGTAAGAGAGACGTCTGCTGTCTGTTTGTCCGTCGGCACATATAGTGATGAAAGATAGCAGCGCAAAGATGAATATAAATTTCTTCATAATGATGCAAGGATAGAGTCTGATAATACGATGGTTAGCTACTGCTATTGCACATACACGGTTATACTTTTAACGATATGCAATGCAGTTGTGAGTGAAGAAGTATCTTTGGTAAGATCTCCATTACTTCCATCCGGGCTACTGTGTCCGATCAGTTTGGCTGTAAATTCTTTCTTGCCGGAAGTCAAATCCACTTCTGCTGCGTAGACAAGGGCAGGCTGTCCGCTCCCTTCTTTTCCACCGGAGTAATTGGCGTCTCCTTCTTTGGCCGATTTCGGATATGCATCATTGAAATCTGTAGAATGATTGATTTCAATTTTGACTATAAACTTCTTCAACTTCCCGGTTGGCGACATCTTCACATTAAAACTACCTTTCGGAGTAGCTCCGCTGATACCGTCCGTCAACGGTTCCTTTTTGCTAGGGAGATATAACCCGTCTTCATATTGGATTCCCCGTTGATAACACCAATGCGGCAGCGCTTCCTTTCGGCGGTTACCGCCGGAGGCTTGCCAGGATTGAGTGGCTATTTTGTGTGTCACATACACGGTGGACAGATAATTCCCTTCCATGTCTTCAGTCCAGATTGTAATCTGGGGCGGATTTTTGATGTTGATGCCTAGAAACAAAGGAAAATTATGCAACCACTCTTCCCCTTTTTCAATAGATATTTTAAGATCGTTACTGTCGTATTCTACTAAATCCCGGTTGCATCCACTATTTATCAATAGAGAAAGAAACCATATTCCCATTATTGTCATTTTATTCATTTGATTAGAGTTGTTTTTGTAACCAGAGGTCTACTAATAGATTGATGCCTTCTTCCAATTCCTCCCAGCCGCTTTCCTGCTGAATCTTGAGGCCGTTGTAGACCGGGCAGTTTTCTTCGAGCAATGCCAGATAACTGATGGCTGCGGTGATGATGGAAGCCATAGCAGCAATCTCTTTTTTCGGATGTTTTGATAGTTTGCTGACTGCCTCTACCAGCCAGATTCCTTTCTCTTCCCGTTTGTTGCGCAACTCTTTCACAAACTTATTGTCCGTTGTCAGTTCCCAGCGATACAGGCGTTTCAATGTATAATTCTCCCGTAACCGCATGATTTGTCTTTTGAATATCTGCTTGATAAATGCGGCTAAATGAGCCTGATCCGGTAACTCTTCATCGAAATTAATCCAATAGTCGTTCTGCTGAATGTAGGCTGCTATCAGTCCATCCAGCGAATTGAAATAACGGTAGATAAGCATTTTTGAAACTTTGGCCTTGGCTGCTACCGCATTGATCCCCAACCCCTCGAAACCGCTTTCTTCAATGATGTCGTTGACGGCTGTAATCAGGGTCATTTCCGTAGCCTGTCTGTTTTTAGTAATCTCTTTTTCCATACTTTGATACTTTTGTTACTGACTGGTCACAAAGATATGTTTCCTATCGGTAACATCAAGGAAAAAGAGATTATTTTTTGTAATGGTTGCCGGTTAATAACCTATCATCTTTACCGATAATACGTTATCCGGTCGTTTTATGATAACGCCACTGTCGGATTATGAACGGTCAGTCCGCCATCCACCACAATCGTTTGTCCAGTGATGTATCTGGCATCGTTCGAAGCCAGAAAAGCGATGGTAGCTGCAACATCCTCCGGTTCTCCCAGATAAGGAGTGGCACATTGACCGAGGAAGATATTACGTACATCCTCATTCAGGTTGTCCAATGCAGCGGGAGTAAGTACCAGTCCCGGAGCTACGGCGTTGCAACGGATGTTTTTTTTTCCCATTTGAGTAGCGATATATTTCGTCAGGTTGATGACACCCGCTTTGCTGGCGCCGTATAAAGTACCGTTGGCATCAGCCGTAAGTCCGCTTATGGAAGCTACGTTGACAATGTTCCCACCACCATTGGCAGTCATGATAGGAATGACCTGTTGGGAAAGATACATCGTGCAGCAGAGATTCAGATGGAATGCTTCGTCAAAGTAGTTGATGTCCAGCTTTTCGATGCTAAGGTCACGTTTGGGATCAGTTCCTCCTACATTATTAATCAGTACGTCTATTCTTTGATATTCATTCATGGAAAAATCAATCAACTCTTTGCAACTCTGGAGTTCGGTGGCGGAGAAATAGACATGACGCACGTCAGCCCCTGCGTGCGTGAGTTCGTTGGCAAGCTGCTCCGCTCTTTTCTCGGAATGGTCAGCGATGACTACTTTGCCTCCTTCGGAGACAATGCGGCGTGTGGTTGCTTCGCCGATACCACCGGCGGCACCGGTGATGACAACTACTTTATTTTCGAATCTGTTCATATAATGGGAATTTGATGGTTACCTTTTATTAGAAACAGCTGGCAGAGGAATTTGTTAGCCCTCATAAACTCTCTTTAATAAGATAAGGTGTTCGATTCGAAAACTTTTGCATCTTTTCCAGTTTTACGCTCTGATTATTTAAGAAAACTGTTAAATGTTAATGCCTGCCCACTCATTTGTTAATACGGCTCTGATTCTATTAAACCATGTTATAAGATACGCTGCTTTGGCCTCAAAATTTGGAGAAAACCGAAAAGTCCGTATCTTTGTACTGTGTTTTTCATAGTATTAGATTTAAGGTTAACAAAAGATTGGCTGTCTGGGATAGATAGCCTTTTTTTATGCCTGTAAGTCAACTGCAGACCGAAGAGATTAAAACAACGAATATTGGTTATCCCGCAGGCTTTTCATCTCCCGTTCCTTTACGATATCATCTTCGGATAAATGGCCGATGAGTAGCGGTGAGTTTTTATCATGTTTTCTCCTATTATATACTGCCGTGTTATAATTGCCTTTGATGGCATAACAATAAATACATCCGTTCAGGCAACTTTCATAAGTTCCGATATCAATGCTTTCAATGCAGTTGCAGATGTTACGCTGGTTTTTATCCTTTTGGGCGAGGATAGGATAACCGATGATCTTTTCTATCAGATCCTTATCAATACACAGGCCGCTCGGAATACCTAAATGTCTTAAATCCACTTTTACAGTACAAGTATCCAGCTGTATGTCGGGATAAACGTCGATTGTTTTTTTAAAGGAGACAGCCATTTCTTCTATTTCCTCTTGAGTCAGCGGATGGATGTTGAATAACCGTACAGAGTTCCGGATATGCTGGTAATGATCTATGAATCCCAGCATACATTTGGCAGTGTGGTCTTTGAGTTCGTCGGCAATCCGGGCAAATGCTTCCTGGTGGAAAGAAACATTGTATTCCTCGTTCGTCAGTATCGGATCATATCTCCAGATAATGCGCTTTTTCCCTATCTTTTCTGCAAGCTGCTTAAATGCCGGAATCAGCTTTTCTTTCTTATCAGGCAGATTTGCCTCCATATCCCTTCCGTATCCGGTCAGCGTGAACTGGAAATAATACTTGTACGCAGCCAGTTCATCAAGTCTTGGAAGCATCGGTATCGGATTCTTTGTCCAGAACACTATGCAGTCCACCACATCCGGCGAGAGATCAATCCTGCTTATCTGATGAGCGTTCATGGGATTCCTGACATACAGGAATCCCTCCTTTATTCTGTTGTAGAACCACTCCGAGTAAAATGTTGGAATATCAGTTCTCCTGCTCGCACTTACTATCATAATTTTAAAATTCCCCTTGTATCTTCCATCGTTATCTGCTTCTTGATTCCTTCAAATTTGACATATCTTCCACAGATCATATTTGCAAATATCATTCTTCTTGCAAATGACTTGGCCATTATCCTGCCATCCTTGTCATAGAGTCCACACTTTTCGCCATTTGGAGTTATGCCATACCGCAGTCTTCCGTCAGCTTCCTCAAACTGCTCTATACAGCCATCGGCTATCAGTCCCTTAAAGATATTATCTATACTGAATACCTCCTGAAGCCCACGTACATTGTCAGGTACATATCCGGTCGTATCGGCAATAAGCTTGATAGCTTTTTCATGAACAGTCCACGGATACATATACATATTTTTTGCAAATTTATAAATATCCTGCGAGAATCCACTCCAGAATGTAAACCCTCTCATGGTTTCTTCAAGTATATCCAAAACTATATTTTTATCGGTAAGTTCTCTGTTGTCAGCCTTTCCTCTTGTTATCTTAAAAACCTGATAGCATATTCCATTTGTGCTGTCCATCGGATAATTGTGAATCTCATCGCTGACATTTGTAAGCTCGTTCCATCTGTCTCTGTCGCATATCTTTTTACTGCCATAAAATATACTGTCAAATGAGTCATCGTCGTCACGTCCAAAAAGCCATATCTTGTCCGGGGTATCCGGTGCCCCCACATAACTATGAAACTCGTCATATGTAAAATAACAGCCTCTGTTACTCTCCGGGCTCTCACAGATTACAAGATCATGTCCATACCTCTGCTCACAGTGCATTGGCTGCAGCAGCTCCACATCTATTCCTCTCTGCATGAGGCAGGTTCGCAGGTATGTTCCATAGCGGATATCATATGATTCATTCTGCTCTCTGCACACTCCATCGTCATTTGGGATCTGTCTATATGTGAATGCAACGTATACCGGCTTGTCCTTTATCCTTGAGTGTATTATGTGGGCAAATCTTGACATTGCCTGATATGTATTGTATAGCGACCTGTCCTCCACCTCATTGGGCACAGTGTGAATACATACCTCCTTCGTGGAATGTGGGAAGAAATAAATATCGCTTAGAGGTTCTCTTGGTCTGTTTTCCATATAATTCAGATATTCATTAAAGTCCGTGCATGATTTTATTTCATCCGCCGCTTCATGAAACAAGCCAGAGTGTCTTTCCCCATTTGCGTTGTGCTTATCAGATACAATCTCATTGTATCTCACCATGTCCTGTTCCGGCATGTCAGCCGCTTCCGTGATCCTGTACGGCCAGCGTACCGGGTCTATTCCGGTGTAATCAAGCTTACTTTCCGGTGCTTCGCCCCGCACTATCGCTGCATAGGACATTCACCAATAGACAATCCCTGTGC
>ENA-ORLY01002046-ORLY01002046.1-human-gut-metagenome-genome-assembly--contig:-NODE-2046-length-21027-cov-3.719284_pt1 | contig 21027 bp, 15 predicted proteins | sample MGYA00243071_ERZ508832 | MGnify/ENA primary metagenome ERZ508832 (study PRJEB26277, sample SAMN04329777) | human gut metagenome | biome: human-associated habitat | host: Homo sapiens | place: USA... | reverse complement strand
AACGCAAAAAAACCGAGGACATGTGCCTCGGTTTTTTTACTCTTAGAGGGAGAAAGTTTCCGTATGGGAACTTTCGGACGACTCGTGTTCTGCGCAGTCAGAACACATCTTGTCGGAAAAACGAAGTTTTTCGACAGGATTTGCACTCTTTTTTTATCTTACGAGATGCTGATTGACCAGCTTTGCGTAGAACATATTGCCGTAGGCATAGCGCCAGCCGTCGTTGCGCTTGACGGCGATTGGGTTGTCATAGGGGACGGTCGCACCGCCCGACTGCTGCTGTGCGAACTTTTCGGACAGCTCGAGCGTATATTTCCCGCCGTGTTCGGCGACATAATCAATAAAGCCGCTGCCGTAGTTGTAGGCCTGGATGACGGTGTCGAGGTCGCAGCTCTCGCTCTCCGCGCGGTGCAGCAGATGCGCAAAATAGCTGCATCCCTGCCGGATGGAGGCCTCCTGCTGGAGCGAATCCGAGGGCAGCTCGAGCGAGCCGGAGGACTGCATGAGGTCGTCGAGCTCGCCGCCCGACTCGACCTGCATGATGGCGAGCAGGACGTCGGTATACTCCGAAATATCGTTCTGCTCGGCGTAGTCCGCCACCACGTCGCGGTAGGCCACGACGGCGTCCGAGATCAGGCCGTGGGTGATGTTGGTCTCGAGCGGGCGGTCGTCGGACGCAGCGTCCGTTCCGGATGTACTGCCCGAGGTGGACGGCTGATGCACGAGCGCCGCGATGAGTGCGAGGAGAACGGCCGCGATGAGCAGCACGAGCAGCTGACGGCGGCGCGCTCTGCTCTGGCGGCGCTTGCGCTTGCGCACAGTCGGGCCGGGCCGCGGCTTGATATGCGCGGGTGCGGCCGTGCGGCGCGGGGACGCACGATGTGCGTGATTTCTATGCTGTTTTTTTGAACTTCTTACGCTTTTTGACATAAAACTGCATTCCTTGATGGTGTCTGCCTTTGCATAACATCCATTCTAACACAAGGGGGCCGTCTGTTTCAAGTCGCGTCCGGCTTTTTTGGTGAAATTGCAGAGACCAGCCAGCCGTTTTCGGCGGCCTCTGCGATGAGCAGGCGGTTGCCCTCATTCATCGGGCCGAAGGTACGGAGCGGCGCGTAAACGCAGCGGCAGGCGTGCATGAGCGCCCGCGCACGGCTCTGCGCCGCATCCCCGATGGGCTGATAGGGCTGTTCGGAGACGATCTCACACGCGAGTGCGCGCGCAACCGGGAAATCCATGTCGTTCTCGTGCAGCACGCCTGCGGCGAAGGGGATGCCGTGCCGCTGAAGGGCGCGGTAGAGCGCAATGCCGCTGCCGCCGCCGCCGATCACAAGAGCCTGCGGCGCGCCGCGCACCGGCTCAAGCTCCAGACTGCCGAAGCGCTCGTCATAGCTGCCGGCGGTCAGGCCGTACAGCCGCTGCACGCTGCCGTCGGTAAAGACCTCCTCGGGCGTGCCGACCCGGGCGATTTCGCCGTTCGCCACGCAGATGACGCGGTCGGAGATCTTCTGCGCGAGGTCGAGCTCGTGCAGCGACAGCACGACGGCGACACTGCGCTCGCGCACCAGATTTTTCAGAATGGTCAGCAGCTCGAGCTTGTAGCGGATGTCGAGAAAGGAGGTCGGCTCGTCGAGGATGAGCACGCGCGGCTGCTGGCAGATGGCGCGCGCGAGCAGCACGCGCTGCCGCTGTCCGTCGCTGATGCAGGTGAAATCGCGGTCCGCAAGCTCCTCTGCATGGACGAGCGCGAGCGCCTCGCACACCTTTTCGCGGTCCTCCGCACCGAGAATGCCGAGCCGCCCGGTATAGGGATAGCGGCCTGCCGCCGCCACATCCCAGCAGGTCATGCGCTCGGGCGCGATGCGGCCGGTCATCATGACGGCGAGCGTGCGCGCGGTCTCTGCGGCGGACAGACGGCTGCTGTCGCGGCCGTCCAGATAGACCGTGCCGCCGAGCAGGGCAAGCTCGCGGATCAGGCTTTTGAGGATAGTGGACTTGCCTGAGCCGTTCGGCCCGACAAGGGTCAAAATTTCGCCGCCGGATACGCTCAGCGCGATGTCGCGGATGAGCGGCACGCCGCCGTAGCCGACGGTCATGTTCTCCGCGCGGAGAAGCTTGTCTGCCATTGCGTTTTCCCCCTTTACAGCGTGCGCGTGCGGCGGCGCACCATGATGAAGATCACGATGGGCGCGCCGAGGATGGCCGTGACCGAGCTGATGCTGAGCTCGGTGGGGGCAAAGACCGTGCGCGCGGCCAGATCGCAGAACAGACAGAATACCGCGCCGCCGGCAAAGCACGCCGGTACCTGCACGAGCGGCTTTGCCGTGCCGAACAGCCCCTTCATCAGCTGCGGGACCGCAATGCCGACGAATGAAATCGGCCCGGCGAACGCAGCCACGCAGGCGGAGAGCACGCTCGAGAGCAGGATGAGCGCGGCGCGGAAGGCGCGGATATTGACGCCCATGCTGCGCGCGCAGCCCTCGCCGAGCTGATAGGCGCTCATCGGCTTGGACAGCAGCACGGCGAGCGCGAGCGAGATCAGCACGACCGGCGCTATGACGCAGATATTGTCCCACGAAATGCCGGAAAAGCTGCCCTGCGACCAGTTGTGCAGGTTGACGATGTTGCTGTCCTCGGCGAAGGTCACGACGAAATCCGTGACCGCCGAGCAGATGTAGCCGACCATCACACCGGCGATGATGAGCAGGGACATCTGGCGCACGCGCTGCGCGAGCGCGAGGACGAAACCCATCGACAGCATCGCGCCGCAGAAGGCGGCGAGGATCATGCCGGTCGAGCCGATCACGCGGCCGCGCGAGAGCAGACCGATCATCGCGAGCGAAACAGTCAGCTTCGCGCCCGAGGAGATGCCGAGCACGAACGGGCCTGCGATGGGGTTGGCGAAAAAGGTCTGGAGCAGAAAGCCCGAAATCGACAGCGCACCGCCGAGCAGCATGGCGGCGATCAGCCGCGGCAGGCGCATCTCCCATACGATGGCGGCGTTTTCGCCCGTGCGCGTGAGCAGGATGTCCATGACCTCGGCCGGGGACAGATGCAGACTGCCCGTGTTGAGGTTCCAGAGAATGAGCGCCGCGAGCAGCGCCGCGAGCAGGGCAAAGCCGAAGGTATAGCGCGCGCGGTGGTCAGGCTGCATGGTTTTCCCCTCCTTTTCAGGTCAGCTGATGCAGATAGTGCAGATCGTCGGTGTTTTCGCCGGTGAAAACGGCGTGGAAGTCCTGTATCATGCCGCCGAGTCCCATCGCGGACTGGAACAGGCTCTGCTCGGTGCACCAGACATTTCCGTTTTTCACGGCCTTGAAATCCGCGAGCAGCGGACTTTTGGCGAGCAGTTCGTCGAGCGTTTGCAGCTCGCCGTCGATGGTCGAGTTGTAGATGAGCACATCCGCGTCCTTCGCGCCGGCGTAAAAGCTCTCCATCTGCATATTCATGGTCGAGCGGGCGTCGTCGTCGGTGAGGTCATCAAAGATATACTTTCCTCCGGCGAGCTCGAGCATTTTTGCGGCATAATCGGTGGATTTGCGCACATTTGCTGCGCCGTTCGCCGTGATATAGAAGAATGCGGCGGTCTTGCCGGTGGACGGCTGGTCAAGGATGGGAGCGAGGGCGTCGAGCTGCTCGTCATAGAGCGCCTCCGCCTGCTCCTCCTTTCCTGTGAGCACGCCGTACAGCTTGATCCACTCCATGCGGCCGAGGGGATTGCTTTCGTAGCTCGAGCGCTCGACGAGCACGGGGATGCCGAGCCGTTCGAGCTGTTCCTTGACCTTGGGCGTGTGGTAGATCATCGTGGACTCGAGCGCGAGGTCGCAGTCCGCGTCGCAGATGGCTTCATAGTCCGGGGCGCTGTATTTGCCGGCGTATTCGATATCGCCGTCTGTCATGGCCTCGCGCGCCGCATCGAGATACCAGCCGTCGGCACGGGTGCCGGAGAGCGAGATGGTGTCGAGCGCGTCGAGCGAAACGAAGAAATCCATTGCGCTCGTGGCGACGAGATAGATGCTGTCGAGCGGCTGCTGGAGCACGGTAATGTCCGCGCCGGTCTGCGGCGCCTGCTGTCCCTCGGGCACAACGAGATAGCGGTCCTCACCGCCGATCGTGATGAGCGACAGACCGCCCTCGAAGGTATCGACCGTGAACTGCTCGGCGTAGGAGAGCTCCATCGAGCCGGCGGGGGTCAGGCCGGAGAGCGGGTCATCGTTTTCTCCGGAGACGGCCGCGCCGCCGCCGCAGCCGGTCAGCAGGCCGGTCAGGCACGCGGCGGCAGCGAGATATGCTGCGGCTCTTCTCATTTGCTCAGCGGCGCGACAGAGGCCGAGTCAAAGGTCAGCGTGTAGTCGATCTCGTGCGCCTCGCTCATCGCGGTGGTGTCGGCCTTGACCGCCATCGCCCAGTCAAAGCAGGAGACCGGGATCTCGAAGGTGGAGTGCTCGTCTTCGATGACGGCGTCGTATTTCGTGTCGCCGACCTTCATGTAGTCGTAGTTTTTGCTGCTCCAGACGATCTTCGCCGTTACCTTGCCGTCCTTGACGGTCAGCTCGGCCGGAGACTGGACGGAGGCGCGGCCGGAGCCGCCTGCAAGCGCGACGTCGGCAGTGTAGGCGCCGTCCGCGAGAGACAGGCTGTCGGGCGTCGTGACAACGCCGTCGGCAAAGGCATCCATCGGCAGGGAGTCCGCGCGGAACAGGATGGTGCGGTCGTACCACTTTTCCTTCTTCTTGCTGAATGCAGCGCAGTCGATGCCCTCATCGAGCGCGTCGACCGGGACGGTGAAGCTGTGGGTGCCGTCGGCCTCCTCGGTGAACGGGATGTAATCCGCCTCGTCAGCCGCGGCAGCCTGCTCGCCGGTGCCCATGTAGACATAGAGATAGCCCTTGCCGCCCATGTGCATGGTCGCGGTCATTTTGCCGCCCTCGACAGTCAGCTCGCACGCAGTGATGTCGAACATTTTGGAACTGGATTTGACGGCAACGCTGTAGGTGCCGTCCTTGACCTTGTCGCCGGAAATGGGGGTCATGCCCTCCTCGACGACCTCCTCGACCTCGGTCATGTCGGACGCAGAAGCAACGTTCGAGGTGCCGGTCTCGCCGGTCTGCGCGGCGGTGTCGGTCTGCTGCTGAGAGGCGGAGCTGCCGCAGCCGGAGGTGAGCATGAGCGCCGCCAGAAGAGCGGCCAGAAGTGTTTTTTTGCTGTTCATGGATTGTTTTCTCCTTGTGTTTGACTGATAAAAGAAGGTCCGGCCCGCTTTCGCAGTCCGGACCTGTATCTGGTATGGAAAGATTACTTGAGCGAGTCAACAGCCGCCTGTGCGTGTGCAACGAACAGGTTCTGAATGTCGGTCAGACCGCCCAGACCCTCTACAACAGTCGTTACCTCGAAGCCGGCCTTCTCGAACTCGGTCTTCCAGGAGCCGTCCTCATCGCCTGCCATGTCGTTGTTCGCGTGGTCGCCGGCAACGATCATCAGCGGACGCAGCACGACCTTCTTGAAGCCGCTTTCCTTGACAGCCGCGATCACATCGTCGAGGGACGGGGTCGCCTCAACCGTGCCGACGAAGTAGTTGGTGTGGCCTGCCGCGGTCAGGGTCTCCTGCATCTTGGTGTAGACGGAGTTGGAGTCTGCCTCGGTGCCGTGACCCATGAAGCAGATCGCGGTCTCGCCGTCGTCGTACTCCTTGGTAGCGTCAACGATCGCGTTCATGACCTTCTGGAAGTCGTCGTCCGAGGTCAGGAGCGGCTCGCCGAGCGCGATCTTCTCGAAGGAGTCGGAGTAGCCGGCCAGCTCGTTCTTGAGGTCGGTGTACTCCAGACCGTTCATCAGATGCGTCGGCTGAACGACGAGATTCTTGACGCCGTTTGCAACTGCGCGGTCGAGCGCCTCGGTCACGTTGTCGATCTTCTCGCCGTCACGCTTGTTTACATGGTCGATGATGATCTGGCTGGTGAAGCCGCGGCGAACCGAGTAGTCCGGGAACGCCTTCTGCATAGCGGCCTCGATGGCGCCGATGGTTTCGCGGCGGCTGTCGTTGTAGCTGGTGCCGAAGCTGACGACCAGCAGCTCGTTTTCGCCGATTTCGTCCTGATTGAGCGGATTATCCAAGCTTGCGTCACCCGTTTCGTAGTTTTCTTCGTCGTCTGCTGCGGTATCGGTTGCAGCGGCGTCCGCGCCCTTGGTGTCCTCGGCGGTGTCGTTTGCAGCCGGCTTGCTGCCGCAGGCGGTCAGCGCTGCGAGCATCAGGCTCGCGGAGAGCAGCAGTGCGCCCAGTCTCTTGAGTTTCATGTAGGTTTCCTCCTTTTTTCCTGTCTCCGCCGGCAAGCGCACCGGGAAGAACGATAAAAAGGGTACAGAAAACACGCAGTCCCCCTGCGCCTGTGCGCAGAAAGGGACTGTAATCATGCAGAAGAATGCGGCATCAGTACAGTCAATGACTCGTGACCTGGAAAAGCTTTCCGTACCAACAGAGGCGGCAGGTTTCCTGACTTGCGGATCTGCGCACGCCGCCGCCTTCCCGATGTACACATCAGTGACATAAAAGCGGAGTGCTCCCCGTTTACAGTGACGAGATCGTACAGGAATCACACCTGTTTCCCTTTTAACCGCTGACCCGGCCGAGGTCGTTCAGCGGCACCGTCTGTTCGCTTGTTTATTTGTTTGCGGGCAGAAAAGTCCTGCCGAATGATGTTATTATACACCGCAGCGCCGCGAAAGACAAGGGCAGCCGCCTGTTTTGTGCAAGTTCGGTAAAAATGTACAAGAAACCGGCGGGAAGGAGCAAAAAAACATCCCCCGACACAGGTCGGGGGATGCAGCGGAAATTTACTTTTCCAGTTCGGTCCAGTCGCGGGTCTCGCGCAGCTTGGTCCACTTCTCGAACTGGTTCTCCTTGGTCTGGTAGTAGTGGCTGTTGGTAGCCTCCTGTACGTCCAGATAGAACCACTGAGAAACGTCAGAGTTGTCGCTCCACTTGATCATATCGTCGTGCAGATCCTCTTCGGTCTCGGGGAGACGCTTGAGGACGCGGTTGACGAGCGTCATTGCCTCGGCACGGGTGATCTTGTTGTCCGGACGGAAGGTGCCGTCGGGATAACCGGTGATCCAGCCGTTGTTGGAGGCGGCGCTGATCTCGTTCTTCGCCCAGTGGGACGCGATGTCGCTGAAATCAGCAGTCGTCGTGTTGGCCTTGTCGTCAAAACGGGCTGCGATAGCCGCGAACTCCGCGCGGGTGATCGGCGCATTCGGATTGAACTTGCCGTGGCTGTCGCCCTTCACGATGCCCATAGCGCTCAGCGTAGAAACCGCATGGTTGTACCATGCACCGGCTGCTACGTCGGAGTAGCTGTTGGACTTGGTGGAGTTAGCGTTGCGGGTCTCGTCGGTCAGCAGGCGGAAGAAGATGGTCGCGACCTCAGCACGGGTGATGCCGTTCTGCGGACGGACGGTCTTGTCCGGGTAGCCGACGATGTAAGCATAGTGATCGTCACCGTTCAGACCGGTCGGTACATCATCCGGAATGGTAACGGTAGGTCTGCGGTGGTGGCCGCCGGAGCTGCCGCCGCTGCTGTTCTTCGCGTAGGTGTAGGTGAATACGGTGTCCTTCTGAACCTTGTAATTATCGTAAGGGGACGTATCCCATGCGCCCGCATGGTAGCCGGAGTTCGGCTTGTCGCCAACGGCCGGGATACGGGTAACCGGAACCACAACGGCTTCGTCTTTGAACGCTTCGCCGGTTTTCTGGTCCTTGAACTGAACGTAAGTTACGATGTCAGCGCTGGTGCCGTCGTTCCAGCTGCCGTTTACAACCTTGAATGTAAGACGGTACTCCCAAGCGTCCGGGATGTCGTTGCCGCCCTCGACGTTAAGGTAGTAGTACAGGTCGATGGTAACGTCCTTGGTCAGCTTTTCAAGGTTATCGGTAACGGTGGTCAGACCGGAAACGTAAACGTAGGTCTTGCCGTCAACGGTCTGATTTTTAGCATCAGCCTTGTACAGGTCGGAAACAGCCGTGTTCTCAGCAGCGGGCGTAGCCTCGCCCTTCACTACATTAACCTCAACGCCCTTCTCGTTGTAGAAGTGCTTGTTGACGGTATAGGTGTACTGCTTTGCCGGGTTTTTCTCGAACTTGCCCTCGATGACAACATTGTGCGCAGGCATCTTGAAGCCGCGGATATCGAATGCAGAATCCTTAGAGGTCCAGCCGTAGAAGGTGTAGCCTTCCTGAGTCGGAACGGGTCGGATTGCAACGTCGGAATTGAAGTTGTAGACATCAGTGCCGACTACCTCAGTGCCAACCTTGTAGGTTACGTTGTACTGATTGATCTCGAAGGTAGCATCAAAGCGAACGTCCTGCGCCGGCATGGTGAAATGGCCGTTGTCATCAACCTTGATAATGTTTGCTACGTCAGCTGCCGGAGTCCAACCGGTGAAGGTGTAGCCTTCCTTTTCAGGATGAGCGGTTCTTACGGTTACAGTGGAGTCAACCGCATGGTCTTCGATGTCGCCGTACAGCGTTTTGTCAACATAGTAGGACACCTCGAAATCGTTCGGAACCCACTTTGCGTACAGATCCAGGCTGGTCATCAGCGTAGTCGTCTCGTATTTCGTGGTGCAGTTCTTATCGGTGTACCAGCCGCCGAAGGTGTAGTTTTCACGAGCAGTCAGTTTGGTATCCGCATAGCCGCGCGCCGCATATTCATTGCCGGTGGTAGCGGTGTAAACGTCGGTAACGTCATCCCCATAGTTGGAATGGTAGGTGACGTTAACATCTACGTTCTTGACGTAGCCGTCGACATGATAGCCGTCGGTATCGTCGTGCTTTACGGTGTACCAGACAACCTCAGCAATCTGCGGGTTGTAATTGGTGCCGAGCAGCGCGGTAATGTCGGCTGCCGAAGTGTTGGTCTTATCTGCGGGATAAGTCGTGCCGTTCCAGTTGGCCGCGGTGAAGAAACCGAGGTCGGACGGAAGAATCAGATAGCTGGAGTCAACGCCATTGGCACTGAATTCGCCCTTGTCAGCGGCCTCCTTGCCATCTTCGGTCAGATAGCCTTCGTAACCGGTCTTGCGAGTTACGCCCTTTACGCCGCCGTCCGAAGTCTCATTCGGCAGGTAATTTGCCGTACCCTGGCTTGCACCGCTCTTCGGAACGCCGCGGTTCGGCAGCAGGACGAAGTACATAGCCTTCTGGTTTTCCGGCTCCGGATTCGGGTTCGGAGTTTCCTTGGCGGTAAACTTTGCGTACAGAGTCAGGTTTGCATCCGGCATCGTGGTGCCGGTCCATTTCTGGGTCAGCGCCTCGTCAATGTACCAGCCGCCGAAGTCACAGTTATCCTTCGCAACTTCCGGGGTGTTAACCGTCGCATCGGGATAAACTGAACCTGCGGGGGTGTACGTGCCTTCAGCGCTCGTGATTTTGCCGCCGTTCAGCTTGTAAGTCAGCTGATGCGACTGTACCTTTGGCTCGACATAAATCTTGACGGTAGCTTCATCGCGCTTTGCCTTGGTAAGGTCAAGACTGAACCTGTACTCGCCGTCTACCTCACCAACAGTGCCCATAGTCGACGGGTCGAGTTCTACGCGGTTGATGGAATAATTCTCGGACTCGGTCTGACGAACGCGAACCGAAGAAACCGTGAAGGCCTTGTTGTACCAGAACTTCTTGCTGTCAGCGACAGTCTGCGTACCATTTTCCTCAACGATAACCTGATAGGTCACGCTGCGGCGATTAAGATGCTGTGTCTGTTCCTTGTCAACCGTCCAGTCGGAAACGTCGATCTGAACCATCTGAGAATATTCAGTACGAATCAGATAGTAGAATACCAGATGGTCGTTCCAAGCGAATGCAGTCCACTCGGAAGAATCCTTTGCACAGTACTCTAATCTGTCATTCTTGTAACGGATGCTGGTAATTTCGGTACCGGACTGGGTCTTGTCATCGTTGGACAGGGTGGTCTGGTGCTGCAATAAGCCATGCTGCACGCGAGCCTGCCAGAAAACGGTGTTGTAGGTCTCGTCTGCGGTCACATGGCGCTCAGACGGAGCCAGTTCAGCAACGGACTTGCCGTCTTCACCGACAGTATCCTTGTCGATGCTCAGCTTCCAGCTGCCATTGTCGTCCTTTGCGTGGAGGTTGGTAATCCAGTATTCAGCTTCAATCGTCTTAACGCCGTTCAAGCTATAAGCGTCGACGTCCAGCGATGCCATGCTGATTTCATTTTCCGGAGAATTGCTTGCTGCGTTATTATTCTGAGAATTGTTTTCCGAAACTTCGGGAATGGTGGGATTGTTGCTATTGCCAGACTCCGTGCTGTCCGTACCGCCGTTTGCGCCGTCGTCGGACGGAGCCGGTGCGGTATTCTGATCCTCGGCAGGCTTTGCCTCGGGTTCAGAAGGAGTGGGAACAGCGGGAGTTTCGGTGGGGTCTGCTGCGGGCGTGGAATCAACCACCGGTACTGCGATTTCTTCGTTCGCCGGAAGAAGTGCGATGTCCTCATCGTCGGCCAGCGCCCAGCTCGGGCACATGGTCAGCATCATGACAGTCGCAAGAGCTCCTGCGAGCAGACGTTTGCGCGTATTCTTTTTTAACATATGGAATGCCTCCTTGGTCAGCGTGCATGCTGATCGAGAGGAATTGCAGATGTATTTCTGGCAACCGGCTGCCATGCGGAAGGGGAACCTTCCGTTTAGGCCCGTGGCTTTGCGAAATCGGCTTTCACCGATAGTGCCTTTGTCTGTACAACTTGCTCCTCAACGAGCCGCACAGATCATGTGTGTTTGGGTTTGTGTGCATCTCAGAATGTAATGCAGTTTCAACCTCCAAATAAAATACCCCCTTTACAGCGCGCACAGCTCTGCGAAGGAGGTACATGGTATCATTGGCAACCGGCTGCCGTGCGGAGAAAAGAGCTCCGTTTAGGCCCGTGGCTTTGCGAGACCGGCTTTCGCCGATGGTGCTTTTGTCTGTACCGGTACCCGTTCGCGGGAGTCATGCACAGATTTCGCTGGTCGCTGTCTGCCGGTAAGGCAGCATGCGGAAAACATACTGAGTCCTTTTGCACGGCCGGACAGAATGCTGCGAATCAACACTTTCAGTATACTATAATTATCCGTAAACGACAAGTAAATAATGTAAACTGATTTTGATTCGCGGCGGATTTATACAAAATGACCGCTGATTAAGTACAGAAAAGGATGAAGTCGGCGTCATCTGTATACAAAGTGGAAGAGCAGAAAGCGTTAAGCGGCTGCTGCGGCGAGCGTATCGCTGGTGTTCGTATAGGTCAGCGGGGATACGCAGTCATGCAGGGTCTTTGCGTTCTTGACATTGCGGGTAACGGCGTAGGTCAGGTCGATCTGGTACCAGCTGCCGTTCAGGTTGACCTTGTTCCATGCGTGATAGCTGGTGCCGGCGTAGCCCTTGGTCAGTGCGCACGGGATGCCCTCGCTGCGGCACATTGCCGCGAACAGGGAAGAGAAATCGTAGCACATGCCGGTGGTGCCGTTCAGGGTAGCGGCGGTATCCGGGATGTACTTGGTGATCTTGCCGCTGGTGATCTCATTTGCCAGCTTGTAATCATAGGAGTAACGGTCTGCCATGTAGTTGTAGATGGCGACGACCTTTTCCTCGTCGGTCTTTGCGTTCTTGCAGAGCTCGGCAGCCTTGGCGGAAACAGCGTCGCCCTTGGAGAACTGAATGTCCGAGGTGGAGACGAGGTAGGGAGCGAAGCGGTCCTTGACGGTAACGTTCATGGACCTGGACGCTACCTGCTCGTAAGAAGAGCCGGAAACGTTGCGGTACAAGGTTACAGTGTACTTGCCGTCGCCCTAGTCGAGCGAGAACGAAGCATCCTTGCCGCTCGGGCAGTCGCGGTAAACCGTCTTGCCGCCGTTGTACTGGATGCCGACCTTGAGCTTGGCGCTCGAGGTGTAGTTAACGGTTACATAACCGTGGGATGTGTTGCTCATGTCAACAATGTCATTCGCTGCCGCTGCGGTGAAACCCATCGAGAGGACAGCTGCTGCAAAAATTGTGCAAGCAAAACGAAAAAGCCGCTTCATATCCGGCGATCTCCTTTCGGTAACTGGCTGCCAGCCCTCTCAGAGGGGTAAGGCCCTATAGCTTTGCGTCGCCATCTTTCGATGGTTTTGCTATTATCGTTTGAGATGCGGTCAAAGCGACTGCATCATCTTTTTTTAGTGACTACAGTATAAACCCATACAGCGAGCTTTGTCAACAGAATTCCTGCAAAAAAATCAAAAATCGACAGAAAAATCTCATGCGCACAAATCGCAATGCAAAAAGTATGTAAAATCGCTTTTCCCGTGCGGCATAATATCCTATAATGGAGAGAAGAAAACCGCAGGGAGACCGGCGGGGGAAGGACGATGAATATGAAAATCGGAATGCTTACGAGCGGCGGCGACTGTCAGGGACTGAATGCGGCGCTCCGGGGTGTCGCAAAGACGCTGTATAACGAGATGGGCAAAGGCGTGACGCTGTACGGTATCCGTGACGGCTACCGCGGACTGATCGAGGGAGACTACCATGAGATGAAGCCGGACGACTTTTCGGACATTCTGACGCTCGGCGGCACCATCCTCGGCACCTCGCGTCAGCCGTTCAAGCAGATGCAGCGCCCCGAGGAGGACAGCGAGCAGACAAAGCTGGATAAAATGCTGAAAACGGTGAAAAAGGCCGGATTTGACTGTCTGGTCATTCTCGGCGGCAACGGTACGCACAAGACTGCGAACCTGCTGCGCGAGAACGGCGTGAACGTCGTCACGCTGCCCAAGACCATCGACAACGACCTGTGGGGGACGGAGCTGACCTTCGGCTTCCAGTCGGCGGTGAACATCGCCTCGGAGGTCATCGACTCCATCCATTCGACCGCTTTTTCCCATTCGCGCGTGTTCATCGTCGAGATCATGGGCCACAAGGCCGGCTGGCTGACGCTGCACGCGGGCATCGCCTCGGGCGCGGACGTTATTGTCATCCCGGAGATCCCGTACTCTGCGAAAAAGATCGCGCAGGCCATCGAAAAGCGTGCGAAGGACGGCAAGCGCTTCTCGATCATCGCGGTCGCGGAGGGCGCGGTCAGCCGCGAGGAGGCGGCCATGAGCAAAAAGGAATTCAAGGCGGCACGCGAGGCCATGCCGTACCCGTCGGTATCCTACCGGCTCGCGGCGGAGCTGAAGGAGCTGACCGGGCAGGAGATCCGCGTGACCATCCCCGGCCATTTTCAGCGCGGCGGCGCACCCTGTGCGGCAGACCGCGTGCTCTCGAGCCGCTTCGGCGCGGCGGCCGCCGAGCTTATCCGCGAGGGAAAGTTCGGAAATATGGTCGCGCTGCGCGATGATAAGATCGTGGCCGTGCCGCTCTCCGAGGTGGCGGGCAAGCTGAAGACCGTGCCGCCCGACTGCGAGATCGTCGCGCAGGCGCGTGCGCTCGGCCTGTCCATGGGAGACTAATAAAAAAAGCACCTCCGATATGCCTTTCCGGCTGTCGGAGGTGCTTTTTTATGCGGGTTTAACCGAGCTTTACGCGCTCGCGCAGAGAACCGGTGACCGAAAGCTGAACTGCCTGGGTCTTGTAGCCGGTGCAGGCCACCTGCGCTACATAGCTGCCGCGCTTGACGCTGAAGGAAGCGGTGCCGTCCGCGCCGGTGGTGATGGTCTTGCCGCCGATGGATACCGCCGCGCCAGAAAGCGGAGCGCCGTATTCGTTGGTGACGACGAGCTGGACCGTCTCGAGGATCTCGCCGGTCATCTTGACCGTGCGGCCGGAGGAGACGCTCGTGGTCTGCGTGATGGCCGAGGTGAAGCGCTCGTGCGTCGCCGTCAGCGTGTAGCTGCCGCGCTTGACGTAAACGGTCGCCTTGCCGTCCGAGTCGGTGACGAGGGTCTGTGCAGCGGTGCCGCTCTCGGCATCGTTCGGGGTGAAGGTGACGGTCGCGCCCGAGATGGGCAGACCGAGGTCGTCGACCACGTTCGCGGTCAGCGCGTAGGTCGTGACGTAGTTGACGCGCAGCGTCGGGCTCTGGCCCTTGCTCATGACGAAGGTGAAGTCGGCGTAGGTCGCGCCGTCCTTGCCGAACTGGGCGACAGCGGTCTTGCTGAGGGTGACGGTCGAGCCGTCTACCTTGTACTGCCAGTTCTCCTCGAGCGTCTTGCCGCCTGCGCGGATGTTCTTGAGGGTCGCGCCGTCCGCCGGGTTGAGGGTGACGGAGACGTCCTGATAGCCGCCGGACGAGGTGTTCGCGTCGAAATCGACCGAGGAGGGAGCGACTTCATTGACCGGCGCGGAATCCGTGACGGTCAGCGAGCAGCTCGACGAGGAGCCGCGCGTGGGGACGAAGGTGATGGTGTAGCTGCCCTTGCTCTTTTTAGCGAGCGTCTCGCGCAGGAAGGTGACCGTACCTGAGGTTGCGTTGTAGTTGTAGTCCTTGCCGCGCTCGAGCACCGAGCTGCCGAGCTTGACCGTGTCGAGCAGGGTGCCGGCCGGCAGGCTGAGCGTTACGGTGACATCGGCGTAGTTTGCCGAGCCCTCATATTTGTCGAACGTGACCTGCGAGGGGCTGACCGCGCTGAGCGAGGAGTTGCTGACGACGATGCCGATGGCGGCCTTGGTGCCGTCCTCAAAGCTCAGCTCCGCGGTGTAGGTGCCGACAGACAGAGTGGACAGATAGGTCTTGTAGATGCGGATGCCGTTCTTGTCGGAGAGAATGTTGTAATCCGTGCCCTGACGCAGGTTCTTGCCGCCGACGGTGACGCGGGTCAGGTCGTTCTTGTCCGCATTGAACAGAAATTCGTAGGAAAAGGCGATGTTGTCCTTGTTGTTGATGTCGATGGACAGGGTGGACGGGGAGACCGAAACGCTCGTCGAGGAGGCGGCGGACTTGCCCGCGATGGTGGCGGTGACGCCGCTGGCGAGCTGTACCTCAGCCGGCTGCATGACAAGCTCGCAGCCGCTCGCGTTCAGCTTTGCGGTCTGCACCGAGCCGTTGCCGGTGACGGTGGTCTTTGCATCCGCGGTCAGCTCGCTGATGAGCGTGCTGCCGGTGGTGACGATGGTGGAAGCGGCTTTGGTGTCCAGATCCCAGACCGAAGCGTCGAGCGAAAGGCTCGCGCCCTCACCGGTCACGGTGACATCGGAGAAGCCGCCTGCATTTGCGGAAAGACCGCTCTCAGAGAGCGAGGCGGAGGACTGCACCTCGGCGGTGCCGATATTGGTCGAGCCGGTCGCGATCACGGTCGGCTTGATGCCCATCGGGTTGGAGACGATGAGGTTCATCGCGGTCACGCCGTCGAGCGTGACGTTGCCGCCGCCGACGATGATATCGCCCTTGACGGTGACGTTGTTCAGGTTGACGTTGCCGGAGAGCACGCCCTCTGTGATGTAGAGATTGCCCTCGATGGTCGCGTCGGACAGCGTGCAGGCCGCCGAGATGGTGACGTTCTTCGTGTCGCCGTTGAAGGCGGCGTCAGTGTACTGTCTGCCGGACTCGCCGAGCGACGAGCCGAGGTAGAAGTACAGGATCTTGGCGATCTCGCCGCGCCTGAGGTTGCCCTGCGGCTTGAAGGTGCCGTCAGTGTAGCCGTTGATGTAGCCCTGAGAGACCGCCTCGGCGACGTAGCTCGTCGCATAGGAGGAGATTTTGGACTTGTCGGTGAACACATCGAGCTTGGACGCGGACGCGGTCGGTGCATACTTGTGCAGGCGGCCGAGGATGGTCGCGGCCTGCTCGCGGGTCAGCGTGCCCTCCGGGTCCATCCTGTTGTTGCCCATGCCGTTGATGTAGCCGTGCTTGACGGCGATCTGGATGGTCTCATAGTACGTATCCGAGCTTTTGACATCGGAAAAGCTGATGGATGCCTTTTCGGTGAAGTCAAACGCGCGGTTGATGTAGCGCATGAATTCCCAGCGCGTGACCGAGGCCTCGGGGGTATAGTTGCCGGTCGAGGCGGAGGGGTTGATGATGCCGAGCTCGTGGAGCGAGGTCACATAGGGCTTCGACCAGTGCGAGTCGATGTCGGCCGCGAGCGCTGCCGGGACCGTGCCGGCGAGCAGGGCCGCCGCCAGAAAGGCGGAGAAAAATCGTTTCAGTTTCAAAAGTAATCACCTCTTATTATTTATAATAATACCACGTTTCAACAGGCCTGTGTGTTACACTTGTGTGTCATTATCCGTTGTGCGACAGACGCTCCTGCATATAGCGGTGGGCGTTCAGCTCGAGCGTGTCGTCGAGGGGCGCGAGCGGCTCTGCGCCGTCGTAGCGGTGGTTGAGCGCGGTCTGAAGGATAAAATCGCACAGGACCGGGTTTTTCGGGAGCAGCGAGCCGTGCGAATACGTGCCGAACACGTTCTTGTAGCGCGCGCCCTCGGTCTTGTCCTCGCCGTTGTTGCCGTTTCCGGAGAGCATCATGCCGAGCGGGGCGACCTGCTCGCTGAGATAGGTCTTGCCGGAGTGGTTCTCGAAGCCGACGACGACCGTGTCGCCGCTCTCCGGGGTGGTCCTGAACATATAGTTGCCGATCATGCGCTCCTTTGCGCCGATGGTGTGCACGCCGATGGCGCCGATGAAGTCGAGCTGCACGCCGTCCCAGGTCTTGTAGTATTCGCCGAGCATCTGATAGCCGCCGCAGATGGCGAGAAAGGTCTTTTCCTCCTCGACCGCGGTGCGGATGTCCTGCGCCTTGCCGGAGGAAAGGTCGCGCAGCAGCACCTCCTGCTCGAAATCCTGACCGCCGCCGATGAAGAAGATGTCGTATTTGTCCGCGTTCAGCGGCTGGCCGATCGAGCATTCGTCGATATTGACCTTGATGCCGCGGTCCTCAAGGCGGCGCTTCATGGTGATGATGTTGCCGCGGTCGCCGTACAGATTAAGGATGTCCGGGTACAGATGGCAGATATTGAGTTCCATTTTTCCGTTCCTCCTTATTCGTAGAACGCCTTGACGTCGGTATGTCTGCCGATCTCGCCGCGCAGGTCGAACATGGCGGTGTAGGTCGGCATGATGAAGGCCGGAGCCGCGTCCGCGGCGATCTCATCGAGCAGCTTTTCGTAGTCGCGGACAAGCTCGATGCGCTCGGCCGGGAAGCCTGCGTACTTGAGGCGGAGCGCCATGTCGTCCGCGCGCACGCCCGAGACGAAGATGCGCGTAAAGCGGCTCTGCTGCGCGGCGAGCGCCTCGAAATCGACGTCCCAGATCCAGCTGATGTCCGTGCCGTCCGCGAAGCGGTCGTTGAGCAGGAAGGCGAGCTTGCAGCTGCCGACGTCGTGCGAGATAAGGTTGATGACCTGATTGTAGCCGGCCGGGTTCTTGACGAGCATCATGCGCGCCTGCGCCTGTCCCAGACGGAACTGCTCGGCGCGGCCGAAGCCGCATTCGAACTGGCCGAGGGCGCTGACCGTGGTCTTTTCGTCGATGCCGACCACATGCGCGGCGGCAGCGGCAGCCGCGGCGTTATAGATGTTGTAGCCGCCCGGCAGGTTGACATGCACCTCGTGAGCGTGTCCGAAAATATCGAGCACGATGTCCGAGGCGTCTGCGCCGGTCGAAATGACCTGTGTGACCGCGACCTCGGGGGCGACGCGGTGGTAGCCGCACTTCGGGCAGCGGAAGCCGCCGAGATGGCCGTAGGTGCGGTAGTCATATTCGTACTGCGTCTTGCAGTGGATGCAGTAGACCGCATCGGACAGCTCGTGCGCGGTCTCCGAATAGATGGGGACGTTGACGCCGAAGCGGATGATAGGGTTCGGGATGCCGTCCTCGGCGAGCGAGGCGGTCAGCGAGCAGTCCGCGTTCAGACACAGCGTCGCGTTCGGGACATGGGTGATGCCCTCGCGGATGGCGTTCAGCGTATGCGTGATCTCGCCGTAGCGGTCGAGCTGGTCGCGGAAGATGTTGTTGACGACAAGGCACTCGACGGGAAGATATTCGCTCGTCCGGCGGAATGCGGCCTCGTCGCACTCGATGAGCGCGTGGGTGTAGGGGCATCTGCCCGACAGGGTGGCGTGCTGGGCGAATACGGCGATGATGCCGGTCAGCAGGTTCGCGCCCGACTTGTTGGAGAAATACCTGAATCCTGCGTCAGCAAACGCCTGCTCGATCATGCGGGAGGTGGTGGTCTTGCCGTTCGTGCCGGTCACGACCGTGACCTTGACGCCGCGCGACAGCTCGCCGAGAATGTTTTTGTCGATCTTGAGCGCAAGTTTGCCCGGCAGGTTGGTGCCGCCGCGGCCGAGCTTTCGCAGAACCGCACCCGATGCCTTGCATACCAGGACGGCCAGTCTGGTTCTAAGTCTCATATCCGGACCTCGTTTTCGTTAAAATTCATAGATATAACAAGTATACCGCATTTTCGGATATAGCACAAGGAGACAGGTGAAAAACTTCGGTCTCAAGATTATCGGTCTGCCGATCAAGCGCCTTTTTACGCAAAGACAGCAGCCGCGCGGCAGCGCGCATTTAACAAGCTTTGCGAAGTAAAGCCATAAAAACCGGGGGCGTGTACCTCGGTTTTTATACTTCTGGAGGGAGAAAGTTTCCGCATGGGAACTTTCGGACGACCCGTGTTCTGCGAAGTCAGAACACAGATTGTCGGAAAAACGATAGTTTTTCGACAGTCTTATATCGGGTACTTCCGGAACAGGCCGGGGGCGATGCCGACGTTGCTGCGGAAGCTGTGGATGAAGTTTTCCTCGCTGTTGTAGCCGGTGGCGTAGGCGATCTCCTTGACCGAGAGCGGGGTCGAGGTGAGCAGATACTTCGCCTTGTCGATGCGGCGGAGGATGATGTATTCATAGGGAGAATAGCCGGTTTTGGCCTTGAACTGGCGCGAAAAGTGCGAAGAGCTCAGAGAGACCGAGGCGGCGACCTCCTGCACGCTCAGCTCCTCGAACAGGTGGCGGTTCATGTAGCGGATGGCCTCTGCGATGCGGTCGCTGCCGGCGTGAGCCGGGGAGGTGTCGTCGAGCAGCAGCAGGCCGAGCATGCGGTGGAGCATCTGCGAGAGCTGTGCCTCGCCGGGACGCTCGTCGGCGGCGCAGCCGGTGAAGATGCTGTCGAGCAGCTGCGCGATCTCGCTGACGCCCGAGGGCATAAAGACCTGCCGGCCGCCGTGCGCCTGAAGGATGCGGCGGTAAAACGCGCGCGTGTTCAGTCCGTTGAACAGCAGCCACGAGAATTCGAGGCCGTCCGAGGCGGCGTAGCGGTAGGGCTCGCGGCAGTCGAACAGCACGACCTGTCCGGCGGCGGCGAGCGCTCTGACGCCGCCGAGCGTCAGCTCCATCGCGCCGCTGTGGATATAGAACAGCATGATGTTCTGGTTGTGATCGCCCTGCATGGCGATCTCCGAGCGGTGGTCGAAGGAATACAGGCTGCTGCAAAAGTAATGACCGCCGCGCGTGGGGTAATAAAAAAGCTCGCGTGCAAGCGAAGACGGGGTGAAGAAATATCGTTCCGAGGTTTGATGCACGCCTTTTTCCGGGATCAGCATAAAGCGTCACGCTCCTTTCCTGAATCATAGCAGAATTTACCCTTCCGCGCAAGAGTTAAAGCGCGTCCAGAAAAGAAAAAGCAGGAATTTATACGGAATAACGGATAAAATACGCAGACGCCCAGCATTTGTGCAAAATATAATCAGAAGTGCACAATCGAGAGAAAACAGCAGGATTTCGCAGTCATACGGCGAGATGTATCATTGGCAGAGCGGACAAAGCGCCGTATAATAGAGCCATCGAAAGGGAAGCCGCCCTGGAAACGGCACAAAGAGACAAGGAGGAAAACATTCATGAAAATCGCATTTGACGTTGACGTTCTGGCTAAGCAGATGTCCATCAATGATTACGTACACAAGGTCGCAGACTGGGGCTACAAGTACATCGAGCAGTCCCCGCATCCGCGCATCAACCCGTTCTACAAGCATCCGCTGTTCTCCAAGGAGTGCCAGCAGGAGTATAAGCAGGCTCTCAAGGAGACCGGCGTAGAGATCTCGTCCTTCATCGTTGTTTACCGCTGGTCCGGCCCGACCGAGGAGCAGCGCCAGCACGCAGTTGCCAACTGGAAGCGCATGATCGAGATCGCGGTTGACATGGGCGTACCGGTCATCAACACCGAGTTCTCCGGCGACCCGAACCAGCAGGAGATCTGCAACGGCATGTTCTTCAAGTCCATGGAGGAGCTGCTCCCGATCATCGAGCGCGAGGGCATCCGTGTAGAGTGCCAGTCTCACCCGTATGACTTCGTAGAGCTGAACGACGAGGCGTGCGACATCGTCAAGTCCTTCCGCTCCAAGAACCTCGGCTACGTTTACTCCGCTTCCCACGGCTTCTTCTATGACCAGGGCAAGGGCGACGTCCGCCATATGCTCAAGTACGCCGGCGATGAGCTGACCCACGTACTTCTGGCCGACACCTGGAACCAGACCAAGGACTGCCGCTACATCGTCAATCCGCCTTGGCTCAACCAGCGCGGCCGCGCAGACTACACCATCCATCAGCACACCGCCATGGGCGAGGGCGAGGTCGATTTCGACGGCATCTTCGAGACCCTGCGTGACATGGACTTCGCAAACAAGCAGCTCAAGCCGGACGCACCCAAGGTCGGCGGCGACAATATCATCTGCGTATCCTACTTCGGTTTCCCGGAGAAGATGGAGCAGCAGGCTCCCGAGGCGCTCGAGCGCATCAAGCGCGAGCTGCTGTAAGAGCGCCCCTTGCCGTAAGCGCATATCTTGCAGAAATCTCTCTCTTTTCAATTTCAAATATCTCAAAACGCATAGGCGCTCCCGTCTACTCAGATGGGAGCGCTTTTGTCTGTAAAAAAGAAACGCAGACAAAAGTCTGCGTTTCGGCTTATCCTTCATTTTCTCCACAGCCTGTGGAGAACTTTTTATTCGGCGCTGTTCTGAGGGGCAGGCGCATTTTCGCCGTTCTGCGGACGGCGGTGTCTGCGGCCGCCGCGCGAGCGGCGGCGAGGTGCACCCTCGCGCGGTTCTGCTGCGGCATTTTCGCCG
>ENA-ORLY01002039-ORLY01002039.1-human-gut-metagenome-genome-assembly--contig:-NODE-2039-length-21078-cov-4.233465_pt1 | contig 21078 bp, 24 predicted proteins | sample MGYA00243071_ERZ508832 | MGnify/ENA primary metagenome ERZ508832 (study PRJEB26277, sample SAMN04329777) | human gut metagenome | biome: human-associated habitat | host: Homo sapiens | place: USA... | reverse complement strand
CATCTTTCGATGCTGTTCTTTGAATTATTCTCTCTGAATCTTTCAAGGTTATTTCACTGTTCAGTTATCAAGGTTCTTGCCGCATTTTGCTGTCGTTTTTTGTTGACCGCCGTTTGCGTCAGCTCATTTATAATATCATGTGTTCAAGTGTTTGTCAACAACTTTTTTAATTTTTTTGATATTTTTTTGAGCTAGCGGAGAAGGAGGGATTTGAACCCTCGCGCCGCTGTTAACGACCTGCACCCTTTCCAGGGGTGTCCCTTCGGCCAGCTTGGGTACTTCTCCATATAGCTGCTCAAATCATTTTCTCTCCCGAGAAGTTATGATATTGACACAGAAAAAGAATTCTTTCGAATTCTTTTTCAAACGGCTCAACCGCCTAGCGGAGAGGATGGGATTCGAACCCATGTGCCCTTGCGGACAAACGGTTTTCAAGACCGCCTCGTTATGACCACTTCGATACCTCTCCGTATTCTGTTTTCGCTGTTCATCTGAATCAGCGCAAGACATATATTACCATCCCCGGCTCTTTATGTCAATAACAATTTTTCATTTTTTTTGCTTTTTTCAAAAAAACTTCTGCAATTAACAAATCTTCCGGTGTTGTGACCTTGATATTCTCGTATTTTCCCTGAACAAGCTTGACTTTATGACCGGTAAACCGTTCCACAATCATTGCATCATCCGTGATCCTTTCGCCGGATTCTGCTGCCTGCCACATTTCCCCATATGCTTCCATTAAAAGTTCATAAGAAAAGCTCTGTGGTGTCTGTACCGCCCACAGACAGCTTCTGTCCGGTGTATCCACAGCATAATGTTTTGCATTTCCCACTTTGATCGTATCTTTTACCGGTACACCAATCACACATGCATGCTCCTCTTCTACGGCACGCATGGACAACCGGATTTCCGTTTCATCAATCATCGGACGTGCCCCATCATGGATCAGAACATAGTCGGTGCCCGCAGCTGCTTTTAATCCTTCATATACTGACAGATAACGTTCTTTGCCGCCCGGAATCACCGCGCGGACTTTTCTGAAATCACAAGCCTCTACAATTTCTTTTCTGCAATAGGAAACATCATCTTTTCCTGTTACCAGTATAATATCATCTACCGGACTCTTTTCAAATGCATACAGACTGTAATAGACCAGCGGATGTCCACACAGTTCCATAAACTGTTTGGGTGTATCACTTTGCATTCTTCTTCCACTGCCTGCCGCAAGTACGATCGCTGTATAGCGTTTCCTGTTTTCCATCTGGTCATTCTCCCAATTTCAGATTCGGAACAGCGTTCAGATCCAGCCCTGCACGTTTTCCCGCAATAAAGTCATAATATGCTGCAGCACCTATCATCGCTGCGTTATCGGTGCACAGAATCGGCGAAGGATGATAAAATTTCACCCCTTCTTCACGGCACATCTGTTCCATAGCCGCACGGATTACTCCGTTGGATGCAACTCCGCCGGCAATTGCAAAACTGTCCATATGATATTCGCGGATTGCATGCCGCGCATGATCCACCAGCACATCCGTCACCGACTGCTGGAATGATGCTGCAACATCCGCCTGATTAATTGGAAGATTTTTCATCCTGCATCCGTTCAGATAATTCAGCACCGCAGACTTTAATCCACTGAAACTGAAATCATATACCCCATCTGCAATCTTTGCCCGCGGAAAGGAAATTGCCTTCGGATCTCCTTCATGGGAAACTTTTTCAATTTTTGGTCCTCCCGGATATCCCAGCCCGATTGCGCGTGCCACTTTATCAAATGCTTCTCCTGCCGCATCATCCCTGGTCCGTCCGAGGATTTCATACGTTCCGTAATCCGTCACTTTCACAAGGTGCGTATGCCCTCCGGAGACCACAAGACATAAAAACGGTGGCTTCAGATCAGGATTTTCAATATAATTTGCGCTGATATGTCCTTCTATATGATGTACCCCTACCAGCGGAATGTTCGCAGCATAGCTGATCGCCTTGGCCTCTGCCACGCCAACCAGCAGTGCACCAACCAGCCCCGGCCCGTAAGTCACACCAATCGCATCCATATCCTGTAATGTCATATCTGCATCCGAAAGTGCCTGTGCGATTACCTGATTGATCTTTTCAATATGCTTTCTCGATGCGATCTCCGGTACAACCCCTCCATATAATGTATGGAGAGCAATCTGTGAAGAAATTACATTCGAACGCATATCCCGGCCATTCACCACAACTGCCGCAGCGGTTTCATCACAAGAGCTTTCAATTGCAAGTATTTTTATAGTCTGTTCTGTGTCACTCATTTTTATTCTTCCTCTGTCGAATTCCCTTTGATTTTATAAAATGTACGGATTTTCCAGTCTCCGTTATCGTCTTTTCTAAGCACATACATCTGGTAGGTTTTATCAAACTTTTTATTTTCTTCCGTAAAATAAGAAGCTCTGACATATGCCAGTTTATCCCCATTACTGTCATCCGTCAGGTATTTTACATCATCGCTGTCACATACATTGGTCTGACGGATCTTAAAGGAACGGTTCTTGTAATCCGCAATGCTTGTCTCCACCGACTTCTTGTAATCATCCTTGGAATTGTTATCGGCAAGATCCTGATCAAAAAGCATACGCGCCTGATCAATCAGCTTGTCGAACTCATCATCCGTATAATTTCCGGAATAATAACTGGTAATGATCTGGTTATACAGTTTAATCACTGCGCGCGGAGTTTTCGGATAATCATCCGTCAGATTTTTTTCATTGATTCTCTGAACCACCGTCAGATTTTCTTTCGATGCCTGTGAACCATCGCTGTTTTTCATGAAATAAAATCCCACGCACAATAAAACAACACATACTGCTGCTGCAACGGTAATCCCAACTTTCTTCATACGCCTATTCCTCCTCAAATGTTAATTCCACACTCTTTCCATCTTTGCCAAGGTATGCATTTGCGAAAATATCCCGCACCTGTGGCATATAATCCTCCGCCCTTACCAGAGACGGAGAAAAATGGGTCAGCCACAGTTCTTTAACTTCTGCACGCTTCGCCATATCTGCGGCCTCATAAAACGTCATATGTTTGTACTGTTTTGCCTTATTTAACTTTTCTTTTTCTGCATACATGCCTTCACAGATAAATAAATCCGATTCTCTTGCAGCGTTTACAATGGTATCCAGCGGACGGCTGTCTGTACAATACGTCACTTTCAGACCTTTTCTTGCCGGTCCGAGTACCATCTGCGGCTCATAGATCACACCATCCTGCTCGATGGTCTCCCCTTTCTGCAGGCGGCTCCATAATTTCATCGGAACATTCTGTTCTCTGGCACGCTCCACCGAAAAACGTCCCGCACGATGGATTTCCACCGAATATCCGTAACAAATGACATTGTGCTTTACACGGAACGCATGAATGTCATATCCCTGGATAAAAAAAGATTCTTCCGGCTGTGTCAGTTCTATACAATTGATCTCAAACGGAAGTTCCGGTGCAATTGTCCGCAGTGCCGTCACGACACGTGTGAGTCCTTTTGGCCCGATGATCGTAAGCGGTTCTGTTCTCTCCGCATTTCCCATCGTCAGAAGAAGCCCCGGAAGACCGCTGATATGATCCGCGTGAAAATGTGTCACGCAGAGAATATCGATCGGTTTAAAGCTAAGTCCCGCCTCTTTGATTGCAATCTGGGTTCCCTCACCGCAATCGATCAGCAGACTGCTCCCATTATATCTGAGCATAAGTGATGTCAGCCACCGGTACGGCAGCGGCATCATTCCTGCAGTTCCTAACAAACATACATCTAACATAATCGTTTCCACTCCATAATATCTGCATCCTCTCTGGGAAACTGATAAAATTTTTTTCGCACTCCAATTTTTTCAAATCCACATGTCCGGTATAAGTGTATCGCCGGCTCATTTCCGGAACGTACTTCAAGTATGATCCGGTCAATTCCATGTTCATCTGCCCATTGCTGCATCCTAAGAAGAAGCTCTCTTCCACAGCCTTTTTTACGCATTTTCCGTGTCACTGCCACATTGGTAATCTCTCCCTCCGGTGGCATCCGGTACATGCCAATATAACCTGCGATCTGAGGATCTTCCGCCACGAAAAATATGGCATCTTTCATTCCATCCAGAAATCCCTGTTCACTCCACGGCTGGGAAAAACATTCTTTTTCAATTTGTGCAACAGCCGGAATGTCTTCCGCGGTCATCTGCCGTATTCTCATATGCGAAAATCCCTTGCCTTTTCCTGGCGTTCTCTTTCCGCCTGCGACAGGCGCAGATAATCCGGCTTGTGTGCAGCTGCATCCTCAGCCTTTCCCTGACGGTATAAAATGCTGCCGAGTACCGCAACACATGCCGCACGCTGCTTATTGCAATGTGCAGGTGCAAACAGGTATGGTACCTGTAAATTTTCTTTCAGGTAATCGGCAAAAACCGGCACACCATCGCCCAAAAATACGGTTTTCTTTCCACTTTCATTGATCTTTGCGGTAATTTCATCGATTCCTACCGCACACTGTGGAAGAAGTGTCTGCATCTGCCCGTCGGAGAAAGTATACAGTCCGGTATAGGCCTGCTGCCGGCGCGCATCCATAAGTGGGCACACCTGCTCCCTGCACCCCCACAGATTATATGCCAGGGCATCCACCGTCGGCACGGAAACAATCTGTTTGTTCAGGGCAAGAGCGAGTCCCTTGGCCGTTGCAGAGCCGATCCTGAGTCCCGTAAAAGATCCAGGTCCTGCGGACACTGCAATCACATCAATCGTATTCAGATCAAGTTCTATCATTTTTGCGACTTCATCCAACATTGGAAGAAGTGTCTGTGAATGTGTTTTTTTATAATTGATGGTATATTCTCCCAGCAGATTGTCGTCTTCCGTGACCGCAACCCCTGCCACCAGTCCTGAACTGTCCAACGCTAGTATTTTCATATTCTGTCCTCTATCTGTCTAAAATTGTTATTTTTCTGTAGTCGAAACCTTTTTCCAGGTCTTTTTCAATGGTGATCTCCCGGTAATGATCCGGCAATATCTCTTCAATCAGATTGGCCCACTCAATCATCGTCAGACCCTCACCGTAAAAATAGTCCTCATATCCGATCTCATCCATCTCTTCGATATCCCCGATACGGTAGACATCAAAATGATAGAACGGCATCCGCCCCTCTTCATATACCTGGACAATGGTAAATGTCGGGCTGCAGATCGGTTCTTCAATTCCAAGTCCCTGTGCGATTCCCTGTGTAAAAACCGTCTTGCCGACTCCCAGGTCTCCGACAAGTGTATATACCTCCCCAGGCTGTGCCTCTCTTCCGAATTTTCTTCCGAGCTCTAAAGTTTCCTCCGGGGAAAAAGTTTCAAATTCCATAACTTTTTTATCCTGCATACTGCCTCTACGCCTTCATTCTGAGTTTATATTTTTCCAGTTTCTGTTCTGCAAGTGTCCGGAACGCTGCATACTGATCCCCCATCTGCTCCATAGGAATAATATATGCGCTTTTCCGATTGCTGTAGATTAAAATCTGTTTTGCATTCGCTACAATCTTATAAATTGCCTGCCACTCCATATCCCCAGTTTCTTTTCCCTGGGATACATGAATATTTTTCTCTGTAATTTCATAATGCAGTGTGCCGGCAAGTACCTTGTTTGTCTTCAGGGTCTCCTTTGCTCGAAACCACAGTGTAACCGGGATATAAAGAAGAAACAAAAATCCTACTGCAATATAGAGCAGGGTGTAAGATGTTTTTCCATTCTGAAAACTGATTCCAGCCATAACAAATCCAAGAATTCCAAGCGCAATGGAACTCCATCCCTGAAACCCGGTATACGTCTGGTACATATTAAACCGATACAGGTCTTTGGGTGATAATGTAACATCAAATGACGCTTTCATGCCTTCTTCTCCTATCCAAAATAAATGATAAGGCTTTCTGCGTATCACACAGAAAACCATTACGTTGTATCATATTATAACAATTTTCCAAACAAAAGAAAAGAGAAAAAAAAGGAGCACCCCACGGGTGCTCCCAAAACCATTTAGTATTCACTTAAACGTCCTTTTAAAACTGGAGATAACGGTTTGTAAATCAGCATACAGATGACAACTGCAATCAGTCCTTTTACAATTGTAAATGGAAGATTAAAGCAGATCAGGCACTGCAGTACACTTTTCATGGATGGTGCAATTGCCTGATACATCTGCAGGATGGCTTCCTCTGCCATACCAGCCTTGTAATATACCGGGTAAACCACAAGATAATTGGAAAACACACTGACTATTCCCATGACCAATGCTGCAACCAGACCACTGACTACCGCACTCTTTTTGGTCTTTTTATGTTTGTAGATATTACCTGCAATTGCCACAAATACGGCTCCGAGAATAAAATTGGAAAGTTCTCCAACAAACATACTGTTTGAAAATGCCAGATGGAGAACGTTCTTGATCAGACAGATCAATACCCCACACACTGGTCCGAGCGCAAAGCTTCCAAGTAGTGCCGGCAGATCCGAAAAATCAAATTTGATAAATGATGGCATGATCGGAATGGCAATCTCCAGATACATAAGCACGAACGCTACGGCAGAAAGCATCGCTGTAACCGTAATATAGCGTACTTTTGTATTCATGCCTCCCTGCTTTACTGCTGTCTTTGTCTGTTCACTCATAATAACTCTCCTTTCAGAATCAACGGAATTCCAGAGGAGTGTTGCCTGCATATATGATCAGGAAATAAAAAACCGATAGATTTCTCTATCGGGGTTCTTTTTCTATCATACAGTCAACAATGCAAACATTGATTTGCACTTTTTCTTCTCTCATCCAGACTATACTGTCGGTACCGGAATCTCACCGGTTCGGCTGCAAAAAGCAGTTCACGGACTATACCGTCGGTCGGGAATATGCGTCATCCGCAGCACCCTGCCCCGAAGAATTCCTTCTTTATTTTTCATCGTTATTATATTCACATTGTCCGAAAATGTCAACACCATCTGGACTTTTTCCCATCCATTTGCTAACATAATTTCCATGAAGATTTCAAATATATTACGCACGGACAAAACTTTAGATTTTTCTTTTTATATCATCGGCTGGGTGTGTCTTATTCTCGCACTCGTGCTCGGGCTTGCATGGAAAAACGGTTATTTCCTGTGGATATTTCCTCCGGATGGCTGTACCCTGCACAATCTGACCGGATACTACTGCCCCGGATGCGGCGGCACACGCGCAATTCATGCCCTGCTGCACGGACATATTATGCGCTCTTTCTTTTACCATCCGATTGTTGTGTATACCGCTGTCTTTTTCGGCTGGTTTATGCTGTCCCAGACCATAGAAAAAGCATCCCGCGGTCGTTTTGCCATCGGGATGCATTATCGTGATATTTATCTGTGGATCGCGCTTGCCATTGTACTGCTCAACTGGCTGGTCAAAAATCTCGTCCTGGCCGTCTTTGGCATTGCACTTCTTGGATAAACATTCTATTTCTGATTTTTCAGTTCCTGCTCCAGCTCATGCGGACGCAAATCCACACCGCGAGATGCATCTCCTTCCGGGTCTTTTCCAAATGCATAATCATTTCCCGGCAGAATCGCATTGAGCACGATTCCGGCAATCGCTGCGATGGCAAGGGATGTCAGGGTAATGGAAGTGCTTCCGATCGTAAAGGTCAGTCCATCTGAGAATCCGAGACCGGAAACTAAGATCACACCTGCAATAATGAGGTTTCTGGACTTGGTGAAATCCACATGGTTTTCAACCACATTTCTTACACCGATAGCAGAAATCATACCGTAAAGAATAAAGCTGACCCCGCCAATAATGGATGCCGGCATCGAAGCAATAATCTCTGCTACTTTCGGGATAAAACTTAAAACGATCGCATAACATGCCGCAAGACGGACAACCTTCGGATCATGTACACGGGACAACTCCAGAACGCCTGTGTTCTCTCCATAGGTTGTATTTGCCGGTCCTCCGATCATTGCAGAAATGGAAGTTGCAATTCCATCACCGATCAGGGTACGATGCAATCCCGGGTCCTCAATAAAGTTCTGTCCTACCGTTGCAGAAATCGCGGAAATATCTCCGATATGCTCCATCATGGTCGCAATGGCGATCGGTGCCATGATAAGAATCGCTGTAAGATTAAATTTCGGCAGGATAAACGGTGGAAGTCCGACAACAGCCGCCGAGGAAACGCCGGAAAAATTTAAAATAACAGATCCGTCCGGATTCGTAAAACCAAGTCCCTGCAAAACCAGTGCAAACACATACGAAATCACTACACCGAGAAGAATCGGAATAATCTTGAACATTCCTTTTCCCCAGATATTGAAAATAATGATGACCGCCAGTGCCACAATTGCAATGAGCCAGTTTGTGGATGCATTGCTGACCGCAGACGGTGCAAGGCTCAGTCCGATACAGATAATGATCGGGCCGGTTACCACCGGTGGAAGGAAACGCATCACACGTTTTACGCCAACGCACCGGATGATCAGTGCAAGGATCAGATACAACAATCCTGCCACGACAATTCCGCCACACGCATACTGCAGTTTTTCTTTATCTGCCATATTGGCAAATATCCCGGTATCCAGTGCCGCAACGCTGGAAAAGCCTCCCAGAAAAGCAAATGAAGATCCCAGAAAAGCAGGAACCTTAAATTTGGTACACAGATGGAAAAACAAGGTACCGAATCCTGCACAGAACAATGTCACCTGTACGGACAATACCTGTGAGGTACTCTGAAAATAGCTGTTTACCAGAATCGGTACAAGAATTGTCGCTCCGAACATAGCGAACATATGCTGCAGACCAAGCAGCAGCATTTTCGGCGTACCCAAAACCCTGGCATCTCTTATAATGTCTTTTTGTTGATTCATTATGAAAAACTCCTCCTAATAATAGTATATTCTAATATCCGGCAATCAGCCGGAGCATTAGCTTATGTTTGATGGGATCTCCCCGACCACATCCAGATAAAAAATAACCAGCGTCTGTGACTGGTATGGATATACCCAGAGTGACCCGATGCCTAAAGACAGCATACACAGTATCTGCAATCCGATAAAACTCAGATAAATATAAAATAATCTTCCTTTATTTCCCTTCATGATCTGACGGCTGATCTTTAATGATTCGCGTGCCTTCATCTGCGGATGATCCAAAAGCAGATACAATGCCAGTGCATACCACATCTGCACGAAAACTGCCAGAATCGTGCTCACAATACCAAGTATCACCAGTACTGCAATCGCCGCAGGCGACTTGTCCAGGACAAAAAATAACACAGCACCTGTGATCACAGGAATACAGCTGATCAGCGTTGCAATAATCAAAAGCAGTCCTGCAATGATATAACGGTCCGGGTGATTTTTAAACCCGTAAAATACCATGCCAAGTGTCATTTCTTTTTTCCGTGCAAGTGACAGATGAAGCTGAAGGATTCCGACAGACAATACCATGCTTAAAAGTGTGATCAGAAATTCCGCCACATAAAACATGATCGTCACCGGAAGCGGCTGTGCATCTTTCTGCAACATGGAAAATGGGAGTTCTACCGCCAAAGGAATCAGTGTGGCGGCAAGAAATGCTCCCATTGGTATTTTATAATTTCCATTTAAATTGTCTCTTGCGATTCGTTTTAATTCTTTGCAAGGTAGGTTCATTTGTTTATACTCCGTTTCTGTAACTGATTGCTTTTCTCATTATAGCATGGCTATGCAGATGCAACAATCTTTTTATTTTGCCATAAACTGCTTCATCAGTTCATTATAATCCATGCCCTGCATATCAGAATAGGCCTTTAAAAATCCATCGATACTTCCATACTGATGGATGGCATACCCCAGAACCGATGCGTACAGTCCGATAGCCGCAACCAATGCCATAATCCCCAGAATCATTCCGATCTGTGCTTTCGAAGTATAAGACATCATGCCTCCGCGGGAAAGTGTTGCAAAAATAACCGCCAGAGCCCCACACGGCACAGCAAGATACAGACAGGTGCAGCTTAGTAATGCAATTGATCCAAGTATCAGGGAAGCTGCCTCCATGCGTGCAGATCTCCGGCTGTGATACGGCTGATTCGGATTTGGTTGATAAGATGATCCATACATATCCATAATACGTTTTCCTTTCTTTTTAGGATTGCTTTTATTGTAACATTTCATATATAATAGGGAAAGTATTATTTGACAGGAAAGGACTATTAAGGGGAAAATTTATGGATATTAATACAAAAATTGCGGAAGAACTCGGCATTCGAAAAGAACAGGCCTCCGCTGCCGTAAAACTGATCGACGAAGGATGCACCATTCCTTTTATTGCCCGGTACCGGAAAGAAGCTACCGGAGCATTGAGTGATGAAATTTTACGAAATCTCTATGACCGTCTGGTGTATCTGCGAAATCTGGAGGACAAAAAACAGACCGTACTGGCCTCCATTGAAGAACAGGGAAAACTGACGGAGGAACTGCGTGCACAGATTCTCGCGGCCGAAACACAAGTTGCAGTGGATGATCTGTACCGCCCGTACCGTCCGAAGCGCCGTACCCGTGCAACCATTGCAAAAGAAAAAGGCTTAGAACCACTCGCCAACCTGATCCTTCTTCAGAAAATGACAGTTTCTCCTCTGGAAGAAGCAAAAAACTATGTCAATCCGGAAAAAGAAGTGGCTACCCCGGAAGAGGCGTTAAACGGAGCAAAAGATATCCTTGCGGAAGGCATCTCAGACAACGCGGATTTCCGCACCCATATCCGTGAACTTACCATGAAACACGGTCAGCTTTTATCTGCTGCCAAAGACCCGGACGCCGAATCGGTCTATGAAATGTATTATGATTTCAATGAAGGACTCTCCAAACTGGCAGGACACCGCATTCTTGCCATCAACCGCGGAGAAAAAGAGAAATTTCTCACAGTAAAAATTGAAGCTCCGACCGATCGTATCCTTTCCTATCTTGACCGGAAAATAATTACGAATCCTCAGGCTTTCACCGCACCGGTGCTGCATGAGGCACTGGAAGACGCTTACAACCGACTGATTGCACCTGCCATTGAGCGCGAAATCCGAAACGATCTGTTTGAAAAAGCCGAAGACGGTGCCATCCGTGTATTCGGCAAAAACTTAGAACAGCTTCTGATGCAGCCTCCAATCGCCGGTCAGGTTGTACTTGGCTGGGATCCGGCATTCCGTACCGGATGCAAGCTCGCTGTGGTGGATCCGACCGGAAAAGTACTTGATACTACCGTAATCTATCCGACTGCCCCGCAAAACCGCGTGGACGAAGCCAAAGCGGTACTGAAAAAACTGATTTCCAAATACCATATTACATTAATCTCTCTGGGAAACGGTACTGCTTCCCGCGAATCCGAACAGATCATCGTACAGCTTCTCAAAGAGATTCCGGAACCGGTACAATACATCATCGTAAACGAAGCCGGTGCCTCCGTATACTCTGCCAGCAAGCTGGCAACCGAAGAATTCCCGCAGTTTGATGTCGGACAGCGAAGTGCCGCATCCATGGCGCGCCGCCTGCAGGACCCACTCGCAGAGCTGGTAAAAATCGACCCGAAATCCATTGGTGTCGGACAGTACCAGCATGACATGAACCAGAAGAAACTGACCGAAGCGCTGGATCATGTCGTGGAAGACTGCGTAAACCGTGTCGGTGTGGACTTAAATACCGCTTCTGCTTCCCTGCTGGAATATGTCTCCGGTGTGAGCAAAGCCATTGCCAAAAATATTGTGGTCTACCGCGAAGAAAACGGAAAATTTGCCTCCCGTTCCCAGCTTCTGAAAGTGGCCAAGCTTGGACCAAAAGCCTATGAACAGTGTGCCGGCTTCATGCGCATCAGTGACGGAAAAAACCCTCTGGATGCCACCGGTGTACACCCGGAATCCTACGCAGCCACGAAACAGCTGCTGGAAACACTCGGCTATACGCTTTCGGATGTGACAGACCGCAATGTTGCCGGGATCTCGAAAAAAGTCCGGGATTACAAAAAGCTTGCACAGGATCTGGAAATCGGCGAACTGACTCTCCGGGATATCGTAAAGGAACTGGAAACGCCTGCCCGTGATCCGCGTGAGGATATGCCAAAACCAATCCTGCGCAGTGACGTGCTCGAGATCAAAGATCTGACTCCGGGCATGGTATTGAAGGGAACCGTGCGAAATGTCATTGATTTCGGTGCCTTTGTGGATATCGGAGTCCATCAGGATGGTCTGGTACATATCTCGCAGATGTGTGACCGCTTTATCAAGCATCCACTGGAGGTCGTCAGCGTCGGGGATATCGTGGAAGTGAAAGTTCTTAGTGTGGATGTGAAAAAGCAACGGATTCAGCTTACAATGAAGATCTAACATTCAGGAAACAATTTTTAAAGAGAGGTCATATCCTGTCATGGTTGTGGCCTCTTTTTTTTGTCACCCTGCCAGCGGATTATTGACCACTGGATTACTGTTCACAGGTTACCCTGCGAACAGTAACACCGCTGGTACAGATTCTCAACTTTTTGATATTTACAGTTGATTTCTGCATGCAAATAAGATATTCTGTCTTTAACACATATAATTCCAAATCTGATGAGTCATTCGCTCGTTTATCCACTGGAATTTTAATTAAAGACAGGATCAAAAACGACTCGGTTTTCCCGTTTTTTTCGGTTGTAAAACTATGTTGTTTTGATATATACTAAAGGAAAGGCAGGATACTACATGGGGAACACTGACATTGTGGCAGCTCCGGTGTCAGATGACAACGAGAAAAACACTACAGAACACAGCACTATTTTTGATGATGTATTCCGGACAATTGCACAGAAAATGCCACAGCTTCTGATTCCGCTGATCAATGAAGTTTTCCACACTTCCTACAGTGAGGAGGAACCCTTTGAACAGCTGCGGAATGAACACTATGAAAAATTCGGAACAGTGGTCACGGACTCCATTATCCGGATCGGCAGCCACATTTATCATCTGGAGTGCCAGTCCACCAAAGATGAAACGATGGTCATCCGTATGTTTGAGTACGATATTTCCATTGCGCTTGAGCATGCTTCTTTTGCAGAACATGCGGTCTGGGAAATTGAATTTCCGCAGTCGTGCGTGCTTTACATCCGCAATCACCGTTCACTTCCGGATTTTCACGAAGCGATTGTGAAGTTTGCGGACGGTCAGAAAATTCGTTACCGCGTTCCGATCATACAGGCAAAGAAATACACGGTCGATCGGATTTTTGAAAAACGGCTGCTGATTCTGCTTCCGTATCATATCCTACGATATGAACACTTTTTGAAGCACAACGGAACGGATTCGAAGAAAGTGCAGCATCTGCTCGACGATTTCCGGAAGATCAACCGAAAGTTAGAGGAAACATCTGAGAAGGAACAAAAGTCACATCTTTATATGGATATGATTGTTTTAATCGAGGAGATTGCGGATTATATTATTCCGGAGGGTAATGAGATCAGGAAAGGATTGGGTGAGATTATGGGTGGTAAGATTTTGAAATTACGCTCTGAAGAGTTGTTGGAGCTTGGAGAAGCTCGAGGGGAAGCCAGAGGGGAAGCTCGAGGGGAAGCCAGAGGCAGGCTTACCGGACTACATGAAGCCAAAATTGATGCAATTCAAAATATGATTGATCTTGGTCTGACCAAAGAACAGATTTTAAGAAAATATTCTCCTGAGGAATATGAAGAGGCATTGCGGTCTATGTCTGTAAAAGCATAAAATATTATATCACAAAAGTATTCACAGAATTGCTTTTTTACCAACGGGCAGAATCAAAAACAGGCGCATACAAAGTCTTATCAGCTTTGTATGTGCCTGAATCCATTCTTTGTTATCAGATCTGATATTTTCTTTAATCTTATGGAAAATAATCAAGGTAAACATTTCCATCTCAACTGACATTTTTACCTTTTCAAATAACATAACCAATGAAATATATTTACATGTTATAAAATTTTCCATGGCTCTAAAAACACATGTTTAAATGCATCCATATTAATATTTTTTTATTTAAAACAGCTATAAATACATATTTTTTCAACCAACTATCGGATATGAAAAAATTTTCATTATGTGTTTCATAATTTTCAATATTATTTTGTGCTCTCCATCATTTTCCACATTCTCCAGAAGCCATATCGAATAGTAACATAGAATGTGTCGTTTTCGCCATTCTATACAAGGAAATCATTTCAGAATTCAATTGTACATCATATCCTAATATTTTGGAGAATCTCTTTTCACAAATAAACTTTTTATCTTGAAACCATTTTACGTTTTTGAACCGTAGAAGGACGTAAACAAAACGTATTTTGAGGCATATTCTCCAACTGATTTTCGAAGCAGAAGCGAACATCTTTCGCACTCATAGGCACATATACCTCCCGTCCATTATCATTCTCATTTAAAATTCCATTTATTTTTTGAGCAATCGCCTTTTTTTGATTTTCTTTATCATCCCTTACAATTTTCGACAATAGCCCATTTAAACGAACAGAATTAACCCATATCTTTTGCGAATCATTAATCTTTCGTACTTCAATGCCCGATATCGTCGTATCCCATTTACGATGTTGTCCCATCTCTACCAATTTTTCTTTTTGCAAGCCTCTTTTCCGTGCCTTTCCAGCACTTGACAAAACGTTTATTTCATTTTCCTGTTTCATTTTTATTTTTTACTCCTTCTTTCCCTTTTATAATATAATTTGCAAAATCCTCATAGTCAATAGGAATATAAAATTCAAATTGATGAAAAAAGTCTGAAATAACATCATCAATGCGAAAAAAATCCATTAGATATAATAAATATGTATATTCCTCTTTATAAATCGTAATTCCAAATGTAACCCATGGTCTCCTCTTTATTACCTGCTCCGTTTCCCTATCTAATTCAAGATATGCATTTCGATATGCATTTGGTACCGCTGTAAGAAAATCAATCCATTTCTTTTGATCCTTTTCTTTAGTTTCATTTTTAAGATAACTTTCCGCACAATATTCACGATTGATAGATGCTACTAATGGCTTCTTAGTTTCATATGATGATTGTAATAACTGTCCCCATTTTAAAGACTGCATATAATTTTCTTCGCCCAAAATGCTCGTACACAAATGATAGTAATTATCACTTTCAAGATCCAGACATCTGAAATGAACCCTAACATCACACTCTTTTATTTTTTCTTCTTCCTCTCCTTTTGTTTCCCCTTCTTTATCTTCTTCTACTTTATTTTCTTTCAAGGTACATGAAATTGCGTTTGCCAGACTAGAACAAATTGCCTGAAGATAACCGCTATACTCATCATACCAGAAGTTTTTTAACCTTTTCCCCTTCCGAGTTTTATAGATAAATTTCACTATATTTTTATGATCAATACCCAGATAAAAAATATCATACAGTTCATGTACTAATCGTTCTACATCTATTTTTTTAGCCAAACGCTTGTCTGATAAAAGCAAATACTTCATTATATCGTATGTATCATACTTAATCTTTTCAAGTTCCTTATATACTTTAATTCGACATTTTCCTATAATGGTCATATACGTCTGAAGCCATTTTACAGTATCTCCAGTAAAATAACACACCTTAGAAGTTCTACCCTCTACAGTGCTCAAATAAAAATACGGCTGCGTTTTATGTTGATCAATCGGCATCACTATTTTTTCATCTACTCTATTTTGCTGAGTTGTATAAAATTGTAAATCTGGCTGAAATTTATTAATATCATTACTGCTTCTAACATACACATCAATTGAGTTTAAATCAAGATTAAATTGATACCATGAATATGTATGTTTGTGTGGAAAACTTGTCGGTCTTTCATCATCCGGCCATCCAATACCAGACACCAATGTCGTCAAAGAATGCCTTGGACTTAAAAGATTTGTCACATCCCGATTATGAATATGTCCGCTAATATACACATCGCAATCCAGACTATAATTGGAAAGAATTTTTGTTCTTAAAAGATTTTCTTCTTCTCCTGTCAGCCAGTCTAAAGGATGATGCGCCAAAGCTATTGTAAGATCATATTTTTTTCTCCCTTTAAGTCCTCATATTCACTAACAATCGACTCTAATTGAAATGCACCAATTTTCAATTTTCTTTCATCTGCATCCCCAGTGCATGCCCATGCCGTATTAAACTGCAAAAAAGCAATCTTCTTATTGATTGAAGATAATTCCGTTACAGAAACGCCATACAAATCTGTTTTGATTTTTCTTTCTACATCTTCAACACAATTAAACTTTGCATAAATTTCTTTCACAAGCTCTTGATATTGAGAAAATCCAAATTTAACATATTTCCAATAATCCTGATAAAATTCCTGTGCTTCCTTTTTATCATAATCCTCCAACATTTTTGAATCTACACAATTTCTTACTTTATCATGATTTCCCGGAATGATATATATATCTTTCGCCTTACTGCCAACTATGTCAGACAGCTTCTCAAAGAATGTAAGAACCGAATTTTTATATTCATAATTTCCTCGATGTACCAAATCTCCTGTAACAACAATAATCAAATTATTTATGTACTTTAACTGTTCTTTTATGTCACTTAATAAATTAACCATCAAATCAGGTAATTGCTTTCCTTTTTTATTAAAGTGCAGGTCTGATAAGTGAAGTATTGTAAAATCATTCATATTCTCTCCTGATATACGAAAAGAGACCATAATGGCCTCTTTTCGCGTTAATAACATATTCTTTTTGATTACTGTAACAGAGAAAGTACACCCTGATTAGACTGATTAGCCTGTGCAAGCATAGACTGTCCAGCCTGTGCAAGAATGTTGTTCTTGCTGTAGTTTACCATCTCTTTTGCCATATCTGTATCACGGATACGAGACTCAGCAGAAGATGTATTCTCGGAAATGTTATCCAGATTGTCGATGGTGTGCTCTAATCTGTTCTGTACAGCACCGAGTGCAGATCTCTGGGAAGAAACCTTAGAGATTGCATCGGAAATAGCATCGATTGCGTAGGTTGCTGCTGTACCGTTCTTGTCAGTTACGTTTAAGCCCTTGATTCCAAGGTTTGCAGAATTCATGGTGTCGATGTCGACAGTGATCTTGTTAGTCATGTCAGCATCTGCACCTACATGAAGGCTGAAACTTAATGTATTGGCAACTTTTGCCTGACCAACTTTGATGTTGAATGTTCCGTCACCAGCATTGTATGCCAAATCACTCTTATCACCATTCTTTACCTCTGCATTTCCTACAGTATCGCCGATCTGGTTTGCAGCCAGTAACTCTTTTCCTGCAAGCTCATATGCTTTCTGCTTTGTGATAACAGAAGTATTATTATCATCAATACCATCTGCCTTAGTATCATCAATTGTTGTAATGGACTTTGTTCCCACTGAAATTGTTGCACTTTTAAGAGCAGCAATAGCATCTGTACTTGCGTATGCAGGAGTTGCACTATCCTTATCAGCTACCGATGGCTGCTCTGCATAAAAACCAGCTGTTTTCAGAGCTGTTTGTCCATCTGCCGCCTTATCATAATATGTAAACTCTTTACCATTAATAGTGACTTTATCACCTGCTTTTCCTGTGATTTTTGCCTCTGTAAACATCTGCTTTACATCTGCTTCTTCTCCGCCAATGGTATAATTCTTTCCGCCGATACTTACGGTATCACCAGCATTCAAAGTTTTCATAGTAAATGTAGCAGTTCCATCGCCATTATCAGTAAGAGTTCCCTTTAATCCAGCATCATGAGCCTTAAGATTAATTGTCTTCTCACCGTCATCGCCCTTTAACAGGTAAATCTCATTGAATTTGGTTGTCTCAGCAACACGATCGATCTCTGTATTTAACTGGTCAATCTCATCCTGAATAGCCTTACGGTCTGTATCCTTGGAGTTTGTACCGTTTGCTGCCTGAACTGCAAGCTCATTCATACGCTGTAACATGCTGTGAACTTCTGTTAAAGCACCTTCAGCAGTCTGTACAGATGATACACCATCCTGTGCATTGGAAGAAGCCTTGTCCAGACCACGGATCTGCTTTCTCATCTTCTCGGAAATGGTAAGTCCTGCTGCGTCATCTGCTGCACGGTTGATTTTGTAACCGGAAGATAACTTCTCGGTTGACTTAGCCTGTGCTCCGGATGTGATACCAAGCATTCTGTTTGCGTTTGCTGCCTGCATGTTGTGTTGTACTACCATACTCATAATTGAATCCTCCTTGAACTCCCGCTATGCGGGGTATTATGTCTTTTCCTCCGGAAATCCTTTTCCTAAGGTGTTCTTATTGCGTCACTTCACAGTAGCGCGTCACAAGCATCTGTGATGCTTTGCAACCTTGTATATTTAGCCATACACCTTTCGATGTACCGCAATAAGCGAAGCGTCCCGGGTGTGCCCCGCCTATTACCAGAATTAAAAACAGATCAGGAGTTAAATTTATCTTTCAAACTCTCTGCATCTTTCTTTGCCTCTGCCTTCATCCGCTCGTTCCACAGGATCCTCTTAATTTCCTGCTGTGCCTCCCTGGAAATACCCGGCTCTGCATAATAGGTTTCTCTCTTTCGTGCCGGATTTTCTTCCGTGGTACTTCTGGCAATGTTGAGTTCCCGTGGGGCATCAATGAGCAGCCTTGCGTGATTTCCCGAACCACCTACATAGACCACACGGATGTTATCACCAATGTTTACATATTGCCCCTGTTTCAATGAAAGTTTCAGCATTTTGTTACCTCCATGTATGTATTCCATACCCTGTTTCCTCGGGTATGTCCTGCGCATTTTCTTACGCATCTGCATTTTTATAAAATGCTTCTTTTCTTTTTATTTCAAAAATGCGACAATGTTTTATAGAATGTTGCATTTTATGTCACAAAAGCACTTTGTTTTTGGCTTGAAAGGAGTAATTTTTATGGGAACAACACAACCGATCCGAAACCGACAGGAACTGCAGAATTTCAGTTCATACTACAAGCAGGTAAAACCGCATCTGCGAAATTATACTTTAGTTGTATTGGGATTAAACACTGCACTGAGAATCAGCGATCTATTAAATCTTCGCTGGAGAAGTGTCTATGATTTTAAAAAGAACTGTTTTCGGGATCATCTTTTGGTATGGGAACATAAAACAGGAAAAAGAAATTATATTGCGATAAACCAGAACGCGAAAAATGCCCTGTATCTATATTTTATGGAAAGAACCCCCGATCCGGAGGAATATGTTTTCTCCAAACGGACAAACCCTTATAAACCGCTCAGCCGTTCACAGGCTTACCGCATTATTAAAGAAGATGCCTCACATACAACCAGTGAGGAGGCAATCAGCTGTCATTCTCTCCGGAAAACCTTTGGCTATTATGCATGGAAGGAAGGCGTCCAGCCAGCACTTTTAATGAATGTTTTTAACCATTCTTCGTTTCATATCACGAAACGTTACCTTGGAATTGAACAAGACGAAAAGGATCTTGTCTATCTGAATATTAATCTGTAAAACGTTCGGGGAATGCTTTGTTGCGATACCATGTACAAAGCGTTCAACAAAGCGTTCTCTTTCATAAAATGTTTGACTTTAATCATAAAATGCGTTATTCTGTTTTCAATAAATATCTATATTCCAAATCTGATGCCAGGCCGTTGTTACCAAAAAGGCAGCACGTAGCAATCATGGGGAGCATTTCGCTCATATATCACAATTGGAATTAAAATTTCATAAACGTGTCATAGCAGAACTGTTTCTTATTATTTCATATTGTAAAAACAGACGTTTATGATATATACTAAAAGAAAGGCAGGATACCACATGGAGAAATCTGACATTCTGACAGCTTCACTGCCAGATGCCAACGATGAAACAGCCGATCACAGCACCATTTTTGATGATGTTTTCCGAACAATTGCTCAGAAAATGCCACAGCTTCTGATTCCTCTGATCAATGAAGTATTCCACACTTCTTACAGTGAAGAAGAACATTTTGAACAGCTGCGGAACGAACATTATGAAAAATATGGCACTGTGATTACAGATTCTATTATCCGGATTGGCAATCACATTTATCATCTGGAATGCCAGTCCTCGAAAGACAAAACGATGGTTATACGAATGTTCGAGTATGATATTTCGATTGCGATTGAGCACGCTTCTTATGAAAATGACGAAATCTGGGAAATTGAATTTCCACAGTCCTGCGTTCTCTATATCCGTAACCACCGCGATCTCCCGGACTATCACGAAGCGGTCGTGAAGTTTGCGGATGGACAAAAAGTGCGCTACCGTGTTCCAATTTTACAGGCAAAAAAGTATACCGTTGACCGCATTTTTGAGAAACGGCTACTGATTTTGCTACCGTATCATATTTTACGGTATGAGCACTTTTTGAAGCACAACGGGACGGATACCAGAAAGTTACAACAATTGTTAGCTGATTTCCGTGAAATTAACCGAAGACTTGAAGAAACAGCTGAAAAAGAAAATAAATCACATCTTTATATGGATATGATTGTTCTGATTGAACAGATTGCAGATTATATCATTCCAAAAAACAATACCATTAAGAAAGGATTGGGTGATGTTATGGGTGGCAAGATTTTAAAATTACGGTCGGAGGAATTGCTGGAACTAGGCGAAGCCCGTGGGGAAGCTCGTGGAAAAGCAAAAGGCAGACTTGAAGGCAAACGCGAAGAAAGACTCGATGCAATTCAAAATATGATGGATCTTGGATTGACAAAAGAACAAATTTTAAGAAAATATTCTCTGGAGGAATATGAGGCAGCATTGCGTTCTATGCCAGCAAAAGTATAACCGAAAAGAAAATTTAAAATATTTTCTTTTCAGGGGTTAAGGAATGCTTCCATCGTCCGATATATTATGTGTAAATAAAAATGCAACATTCTATAAAAGAATGTTGCATTTTTATTTCTATATTTTACTCAAACACGATCCTATTTATACTACTTACTTTTTATGGTATCTTCAAACGCTTTCCGCACATCATCATTATGGCTTGTGATAATAAGGACTGCATACTCCCCTTTCGTAAAAACCAACCCAGCCTGAATCCGGCTGACCTGCTACGGATC
>ENA-ORLY01002035-ORLY01002035.1-human-gut-metagenome-genome-assembly--contig:-NODE-2035-length-21097-cov-3.358706_pt1 | contig 21097 bp, 24 predicted proteins | sample MGYA00243071_ERZ508832 | MGnify/ENA primary metagenome ERZ508832 (study PRJEB26277, sample SAMN04329777) | human gut metagenome | biome: human-associated habitat | host: Homo sapiens | place: USA... | reverse complement strand
TCTTTGACCTGTCACTTATCATGACGCATCTCTCGCGATTCTCCGAGGAGATTATTCTCTGGTGTTCGAGCGAATTTAAGTTTATCGAGCTTGACGACGCTTTTTCCACCGGCTCATCCATCATGCCGCAGAAGAAAAATCCCGACATAGCCGAGCTTGTACGCGGAAAAACCGGCAGAGTATACGGACATCTCACCGCTGTTCTGACCTTGCTGAAAGGTCTTGTGCTTGCCTACAACAAGGATATGCAAGAAGACAAAGAGGCGGTTTTTGATGCGCTCGACACTGCTAGGATATGCCTTGAGCTGTTTACGTCAATGCTGTCTACCGTTAAGGTAAACAAATCACGGCTGAGAAAAGCGGCTGCCGGAGGATTCATAAACGCTACCGACTGCGCCGACTATCTCACAAAAAAAGGAATGCCGTTCAGAGACGCGTACAGAGTCAGCGGAAAAATCGTGGCATACTGCATAGAACACGACACGGATTTCGAACATCTCTCGCTTGATGAATACAAGAGCTTCTCTTCACTTTTCGAGGACGGTGTATATTCCGCAGTGGATCTCGACAACTGCGTGAACTCACGAAAGGTCTACGGCGGTCCTTCACGCGAGTCCGTCCTGCACCAAATCAACATCGTGAAAAAGCATATTGAAAAATAAAAACATTGAACTTATTAAAAGTGATAATATGCTACCAGAATATAATAAAAGAGGATTAGGACAAAGTAAAGAAACAATAAATCAGCTAAATATGGTGTCTGAGACGATAAAAGATATGGCAAATGCATATCAAGAAAAGCCAGAGACAGATATGTATTTTAAAAACAGACAAGCTTTTATAACGGAACTACTAAATAATTTAGATGGACTTGAGGAGAACATGTTATATGAAGATATGGTCAAGCCAGAAAATGAAATTGTAAATGAACTGTTTGATATTTTATTAGATAAGCAAGAAATAGATAGAGAAGATTTGCTTAAAACATTTGCAAAATATAATAATTATATTGTTCAGTATGATGACGAAAAAATTAGTAAAAGGATGAGTGAAGATATTGAGCAGATAGTAAAAGCTGTAAATTATGCATATAAAGTTAGTAAGTCAAATTTCATTTGGAAAGAAAAAGTAAAATCAAATAAGAAAAATGTACAAGCACAATTAGATGGGGTTTCGAAAGCAATATCAAGCATTGCTGTAAAGATTGAAGAAGAGATAAAACAAGATGGTAATTTTATAGATGAAAAGAAAAAAATAATTGCAGCACTTGAGATAAAAGATATTTTAGTTGATGGAATAGATATAAATAAGAAAGACAATAGATATTTTATAGAAGTGTATCTGAGAGAAGATAGTAAGACAACTGAAAATACTGATGTTGACAAGATACAAAAAGTGTTAGAAAAATGTTTGAATGAAAAATTAATGAGAAATGAGGCTAAAACAAAAAAATTTAACAAACAGGGTAAAAGAGTATTTAGTTATTTGTCAGCAGATAAATTTAGAGTTCAGATTGGACAAGCAACAAGGATAAAAAATGATAGCCCAGTATCTGGTGATAGTTTGATACAAATTAGATTGAATGATGGAAAATATTTAGTAGCATTAAGTGATGGTATGGGAACAGGCCCAGAAGCAAGAAAAAGTAGCCAAATAGCAGTAAAAATGCTTGAAAGATTATTAATGTCAGGTTTTGATAAAGATACATCAATAGATTTAATAAATACAACAATTATGAATACAGATGAGGAAATTTTTGCAACTCTAGATATTGCTATTATTGATTTATATAATGGGAAAGTTGAATTTATAAAAAATGGGGCATGTCCAACATATGTTAAAAATAAAAGAAAAGTGCAAATAGTGAAGTCTTTAAGCTTACCTACTGGAATTTTAAAAGATATTAGTTTAACTACATATGACAAAGATATCGAAGAACAGGATATTTTGGTTATGTGTAGTGATGGTATATTAGATTCTAATGTAGAATACAAGAATAAAGAACTTTGGGTCAAGTATGTGTTAGAAGATATAGAAACTACTAATTGCCAAAAGATTGCAGATTTGATTTTAAATGAAGCGGTTGATAATAGTTATGGAATAGCTAAAGATGATATGAGTATAATTGTTTGCAAATTTGGAAGAAAATGAAATTTTGCAAAAAAGTGTTGAAATTTTAAAAAATATGTTATATACTTTTTTTACATAAGGGAGGATTTTTATATGGAAAAAAGTGTATTAGAAACAAATGAAATGTATACAATAGATGATTTAAAGGCAAGAAAAGAAGAAGCAGAAGGATTAGAGAAAATAAATGAACAAGTTACTGCTGAACTTGAAAAAATTATTTCTAAAGATGAAAATGAAATAGGAGAATAGAATTATGAAAGATAATACTCAAGAAAAAAATTTAATTGAAAAAAATGAAGATAATAATATATTTATAAAAATAAAAAATTTTTTTAGAAATATATTTTATAAGAAAAATGATAATTCGATAAAACAAACAAAAGAAACTGTGACTGAGGAGACTGATAATAATTATAGTTTTAAATCATATATAAAAAGAACAGAAAGTGAGGAAACTAAACTATTAGATCTTCAAAACAGATATCGCAAAGGTGAAATTGCTGATGATGATTTGACACAAGAACAAATCAATTCATTATGTATGTTATATGATAAGCAAATAGAAGACTTAAAAAGAACTATTGAAGCAAAAAAACAACAGATTTCTAAATATAAAAAAATAGATAAACAAAGAGTCGAAGAAAAACATGAATAAGTAGCTTTTGCTACTTATTCATAATATAAAAATAAATGAAATACTAAAGAGGGGAAAAAAATGAAAAATAATAATATTTCGATTGAAGAAATACAAAAAAGCAATACAATAATTAGAGCAATTTCTGATTATTATACTTTAAGAATAGTTGGGCAGAATAATTTACAAATCTCATTATTAATCTCATTAATTGCAAATGGGCACATATTAGTTGAATCTGTACCTGGTTTGGCAAAAACAACAGCTGCTAAAGTATTAACCGAAAGCTGTGGAGGAAAATTTTCAAGAATACAATGTACTCCAGATTTATTGCCAAGTGATATTATAGGTACTCAAACTTATAATGCTAAAACAGCAGAGTTTGAAACAAAGATTGGACCAGTATGTGCTAATTTTGTGCTTTTAGACGAAGTGAATAGGTCAAGTTCAAAAACACAAAGCGCGATGTTAGAGGCAATGCAGGAAAGGCAAGTAAGTATAGGAGGACAAAGGTATAAGCTTCCAGAAGTATTTATAGTAATAGCAACGCAAAATCCGATTGAACAAGAGGGAACATATCTTTTGTCAGAAGCTCAACAAGATAGATTTATAATAAAAGAGACTTTAAATTACCCTACTGCAAATGAAGAATTGGAGATATTAAATAGAATAGAAAAAAATATTTTTGCTGAAAAACAAAAAGTAGTAAATATGGATGATATAAAATATTTACAAGAATTATGTAAAAAAGTATATATTGATGCATCTGTAAAAAAATATTTAATAAGTATTGTGTATGCTACTAGAAATGCGTCAAAAGTTATCAAACCAGAGCTTGCCAAATATGTGACAAATGGAGCAAGCACAAGAGCTTCAATAGCTTTTATGGAAGCAAGTAAGGCGTTAGCATTAATAAATGGAAGAACTTATGTAACACCAGACGATATAAAAGCATTGAGCTATAGTATATTAAGACATAGAATTTCTTTAAGTTTTGAAGCTATTGCAGATGGAGTTCAAGTAGAAGAAATAATTGATGCCATAATCGCGTCCATTAACGCACCATAAAGTTAATTAATACATGTTTTTATGTAAGGCGAGAAGGGAAAAATTTTATTATGAACATGAAATATATTACTAAGATAAAAGCAAACCTTTCAATTTATACTAAAAAAAAGACCTCAAACATATTAGAAGGTACTTATAATTCAATTTACAAAGGCAAAAGTATGAATTTTGAAGATCTAAGAGAATATGTGATTGGGGACAATGTAAAAGATATAGATTGGAAAGCATCAGCTAGATCTAATAAGATTTTAATAAAACAATATATAGCTGAAAAAAAACATAATGTATTATTTATATTAGATTCTGGAAAGAAAATGTCAGCAGATACAAGAGATTTGGATTCGAAAAAAGAAGTTGCGTTAATGGCTACAGGAACGATTGCTTATTTGGTGGATAGAAATGGAGACTCAATTAGTGCAATTTATAAGGCGCAAGAGAATATAAAATTGTTTCCATTTAAAACAGGTCTATACAACATAGAAAAGATTTTGAACTCATATGAAAAGGCAATAGATACAGATAGCGATTTAGAGAATTTAATAAATTATGTATTAAAGTTTATAAGAAGACGAATGATTATTTTTGTTATAACAGACATAGAGGGTATGAGTGGTATATCGGAAGAGACTTTGAGAAGGTTGTCATTGTTGCATGATGTAATGTTTATAAATGTTTCAGATGCTTTAATGACAGGATATAATGCTTTTGATGTAGACCAAAACAGTTATATTCCAGATTATATTTTAGAAGATGAAAAAATGAAAGAGATAGAATTACAAATAAAGACAAAAATATATGAAGAAACTAAAGAAAAATTTAAAAAATATAAAATAGTTACAACAACAATAAATAAACAAAAGGACATAGTAAATGATGTATTTAAACTATTAGAAAGGCGAAAAAATGCAAACATCTATTAATTTGCAGGGACCTTTTACATATTCAATAGTTCCATTAATAATTGTGATTACTTTAGTTGTGATTGAGACATGTTATTTAATGTATTTAAAAAAGAATAAAAAAGAATTAAAAATAGAAGAAATAGAAGTAAAAGAAATTCCTGAAAAGAATATAAAAAATATACCTGTAATAAAGCAAAAATATTTAAAACAATTAGAAACAATAGAATATAAATACACGAGTCAAATGATTGAATTAAGGACAGCATATCAGTTAATAAGTGAAGCTATTAGATTATTTGTTTTTGAAATTACTGATATCACAACGCAAAACTATTCTTTGGCAGAAATAAAAAGACTTAATATTCCAGACTTATATGAATTAATTGAAGAATATTATGAGCCTGAATTTGCAAGCAAATCTATAGGAGATTTTAAAAGTGCAATAAACAAAGCAAGGAGAGTTATAAACGAATGGAATTAATGTATCCAATTTCAGTAATTATCTGTTTAATAATATCATTATTAATATGTTTTATTAATCTGAATAAAAGGATGAAATATACCAATGGAAAAAAGGTTGCTAATACAAAATATATAAAAGAAACAGAATATTATAAAACCAAAGTAAAAAGATATAATATTTTGTCTAATATAATTAAGTTTTTTAGTGTTATGTGTATAGTCGTTGCTAGTATACTTATTGCACGACCTGTAACAATTCAAACTAGAAGTGATGATAAATATAATAGAGATATTATTTTGGGATTAGATATATCTACTTCACAATGTGAAGTAAATATAGATTTAATAGAAAAATTTAGAAATATAATAACAAGTATTGATGGTGATAGAATTGGGCTAGTTATTTACAACACAGCACCTGTTGTATACTGCCCATTAACAGATGATTATGATTATATAAATGAATGTTTTGATGTAATAATTGAGCAATTAAAAATAGCAGAAGAGAATAATGGAAGTCCCCCAGTTACATATAAAAAGGATGGAGTAGAGATGCCAATGATTTGGTATGGAGGTGCAGGTGCAAATTCTGACACAAGGGGGAGTTCACTTGTAGGAGATGGATTAGCTCGGAACATTATTCTCGTTTCCAGATTTAAAAAAAGATAAGGAAAGGACTCGAATAATTATATTTGCAACAGATAATGCTGTTGCTGGAACAGAAACTGTCTCACTTGAAGATGCTTGTACTCTATGTAAACAATACAATGTAAATTTATATGCATATTGTCCGACAACAGAAATGAATATATATGCAACAAAGGAAGGAATAGCTTCATACAAAAGTGCTGTGGAAAAAAATGCAGAGGGAAAATTCTATACAGGTAATTTAGATAAAATGTCATCAAGTATAGTTAATGAAGTAAAAGAAACAAAAACATCTTTAATGAAAACAAGTAAAAAAACTTATGTAACAGATCATCCAGAAATAATTTTTATTAGTATTATAATATTATTTTTAATTTTAATTATGATAGAGAAAAGGGTTAGGCTATGATAATAAATCCAATAATTCCAATCTGGCTTATGGTTATAATATGTGTAATTTTTAGCGTATTAATAATATATAATAAACGATGGAAAGATATAATTATAAATAAACAAAAAACAAATAAGACTCCTAGACAAAGAGATTTAATTAAACAATATGTTATAAATTTAAGCGTAAAATTGGCTATAGTTATGTTATTATTTGTAATAAACTTAAGATTTATGATTCCTAATGGTGAAAATACTGCAATTAAATCAGATTTAAATATTTTATTTGTTATTGATAAAAGTGTTAGTATGAAAGCATTAGACTATAACGGAAGTGAAGAGAGATTTGAGGGAGTTGTAAACGACAGCTGTAGTATAGTGGATGAATTATCTGGTTGTAAATTTTCGATTATTACATTTGGAGATGAGGCACAAAGAGTTATTCCATTTACAACAGATAGTGATATGGTACAAGCAGAGTTAAAATCTATTGCTCTTGAAGATGATTACTACGCTGGAGGAAGTTCGATGAACTTAGCAAGAGATACTTTAGAAAAGACATTAAAAGAAGAGAGTAAAAGACAGAATGGGAACGCGAAATTTGTAGTGTTTTTCTTATCTGATGGAGAGATAACCAAAGAAGGAGAAACATTAGAGACGTTTTCAGATATAAAACAATATGTGACTAATGGTGCTGTGCTAGGATATGGAACTTCAACAGGAGGAAAAATGGTAAGTAGTTTATATACAGATACTCCAGATAGTCCAAATTATTACATTAATTATTATGATGATAACTATAATAGAGTAACAGCGATTTCAAAATTAGATGAGAAAAACCTTAAACAAATCGCATCTGACATAGGAGTTGATTATATACAAATGAGCAAAACGTCTAACATTAATTACAAATTAAATGATATTAAAAAGCAAATTTCAGATTCTCAAACAAATGAAGAAAAAATAAGCACATATCAAGATATATATTACTATTTTGCAATTCCATTAGTAATTCTATTAATAGTAGACTTTATCATTCAAAAGAGGAGAATGTAATGAAAAGAAAAATTTTAGTTGCAATATATATTATTCTGATACTTATAGTTGTAAAATTATTTTATAATATTGCGGTAAATAGTATTTTAATAAATAAATATAACAAAGGCCAATATTCTGAAAGACAAGCTAAAGTTTTAACTTTGACAACTTTTGCGCAAAATTATGTTGCAAATTATAATTATGGAAATATTCTTTATCAGAATGGAGAATATGAGAAAGCGATAGCAGAATATCAAAAGGCGTTGAAAGGAATTATACCAAAAGATAAAGAATGTAAGATTAGAATTAATTACGCATTAGCAACATGTAAGACTGTTCAAGTTAATGAAAGTGATCAAGATAGTATTAACACAGCAATAGAAAAATATGAAACCTCAATAGATATTTTGACAGAAAAGGGATGTGCAAACAAGAATAATGATAATGGACATAATCCTGAGGCAGTACGATTAAAAAAGGATATTCAGAAGGAGATAGATAGATTAAAGAAGTTACAGCCAAAAAATGAAAGCACTAACCAAAAAAATGAGGAGAAAGATGATAAAACAGAAAAGGAAAGTGAAAAAATTGAAACAGAAATACAAGAGATAAAAGAAAATGCGACAAAGGAACAAAGAGAAAAAGAAGAAATGTATTACAATTACAATAAAAAATCTAATAGGACTAAAAAGAATTGGTAAATATAAACAATTATAATGTATGATAGTTAGATGATTTTTTAGTAATAAAATTTAGGAGAGATTATGTTTTGCAATAAATGTGGAAATAAAGTTGAATTAAATCAAAAATACTGTAATAAATGTGGAAATGCATTGACATATAAAAAAAGTAATAAAAAAAATAAATCAGTTATTGTTATTGCTGTAATTGTGATATTTATAATAACAATAATTATATATTCTATTTCTATTAATAGTATAAAGCATTATTTTTTTGATGATGTTATGGCAAATGAAGGAACTGAACAGACAACTTCAAAAAATAAAACTACATTGAGAGGAAAATATAAAACTGCTATTATAACTGATAATAGTTATTCAGGAGTTACGTTAAATAGTATTGATGATGCGACAGAACTTATTAGTAAAGATTCCGTAGATCAGAAACAGTCTGATTACCCAAAAGAGATAATCAAAATAGAAGACGAGATAATCGATAAGTATGGTATTACAGCTGTAAATCTAAAAGAAATGGATGTGGAATTTGCTAAAGAATTGGAAGGCGTAATAGAAGATATTTATACAAATTATCCAAATGTAAGAGGTTATTTAACTAATCTTACATTAACAAATTTAGATATATCGGATTCAAATATTATAGCATTGTTTAGGCCAGGTTTTATATTTGCCACATCTAATACAACAACGACAAGACCATGGGTAATAAAGACACAGGTGCAATTAAATGCAAAATATTTTTTAAATCCAAATCGAATTGAGACAACTATTGAAGTAAATTCGAAATCAGGTCATTTTCCTAAAAATGCAACTAAGTATTCTCCAGTAGCTCATGAATTTGGACATTATTTATCATTTATTGCTTTATTAAATAATTATAATACTGATTCTATTCTTATAGTTAGGGACAGCAAATTACAAGCTTTTTATAACATATTTAAAGCGTTTGGGGATGGAACATTTTCAAAAAAAATGCTAGAGGAAGCTTATCAAAATTATGTAAAAGACAATGGAACTATTGACTTTGATGAATGGAGAGGTAATATTTCTAAATATGCGTTAGCTAAAGATAATTCAGGCAATTATATATATGATGAGACAATAGCAGAGGCGTTTCATGATGTATATTTAAACGGTGAAAATGCAAACACAACAAGTAAGTATATAGTTAAGGTTTTAAAAAAATATATAGAAAGATAGGAAAGAAAAGTGAATAAAAAAATAGTAAAGATTATTATACCATTATTTTTGCTTGTAACAATAGGAACTGTGTCGATTGCTAAAACTGAAGGGATTATAATTAATGATGAAACATTTTTGTTTGATAATAAAGAGAATAATATTTTGCTAAACTTTGATAGTAATTTTGAAGTTGAAAACAATAATAATGATAAAGATTATGAATTAAGGCAGACAATTATTGAACTAACCAAGAGAACAACATATTTATTATTGGGAGAATCAAATAACAAAAATGAGAGTAGTGAAAGTTATTTTAAAAGACATAAAGAATATTTACAATTAAGATATAATCCTAAAATTCCAGAGGATAAAAACTCTTTGATGGGATTAGACCAAAACAGTCAAGAATATAAAGATGATATTTTATCAGGAATTTCAGTACCAGGAATGTTCTTAAAATTAAGTGAGTTAGAAGTAGAATATGATACATATGGAAAAATTCAGGTTTCAGTAATTGATAATGATAATGTTTTTAGTACAATTACATTAACAGGCGTAACAATGAAAGAACAAGATGAAGAAAATCCAATGAATTATAATATCATAAAAACAAATTTGACAATGTACTACTATTTTAAAAAAATAGATAATGAATATAAGTTATTATATTTATATGGAGAAACTGAAGATGATATAAAAGAATATATTGATAGTAATAATGAAAGGAGAGGGACTTTATCTAAGGATGTAGATTATAATTCTAAATTAGAAGATATATATGACTTTAGCAAAGCAAATGCTATTACAGACAATATATTAAATAACATATATGATAACAATAAATCTAAAATAGTATTTTTAAATTCGGTATGTAATACAGGAACAGTAACAACAGCGAATGGTTTTTTTATTAGCGAGGAATTATTAGCAACTACATATAATTATATTGAGAATTCATTAATAAAAGCACAAGGCATAACTATTAGCGATAGTTTGGGGACTGTATATGAATTAGATGGAATTGTAACTATGAATGCTGAGAATGATATTGCAATTTTAAAGGTAAAAAATAAGAATCAAGATTATATAAAAGTGATCGATATTGATAAAATTGAAAAAGAAGATGCTGTAATTACGCTGAGCAGTAAAGAAGGGGTTGGATTAAATACATCTAAAGGAATTGTAACAACGGTAGATAATGATATACAAACATCATTACCAGTGGTAGAAGAAATGCAAGGAAGTCCTTTGTTTAGTCCTGATGGAAACTTGGTTGGAATGATTAACTCTAAGGCCTTTAATAAAAGTATATCATTTGCAACAAATATAGATATTATAAAAAAATATTATGATAAATTTAATACTGAAAATTATGATGATGTAAAAGCAACATCTTTTGATGTGTTAAAGAAAAACTATTATATTAAATATAGTGAAGAAAAGTTAATAAACAATATTCCAGAAAGAGAGTGGAGAAAGTTTAATAAAATTGAAGATATTGAAAAAACAATAGGACTGAAATTAATTAAAGGTTCTTATAAAGAGGGGATTATCAGTTTAAGATATAAAAATGAAGTATCCAGTTATATAAACACTATGATGTTTGCAGATGAATATGGAGCTAATTTAAAAAACAAAGGATATAAAGAAAAGCAAATATCAAATTCTAAAGTTATATATGAAAATAAAAAATATCAAATAATAATTATGACGGAGTTTGATTATTTAATAATAGTAATGGTGAAATTATGAAAAAGTTTTTAGAAAGAAATAAAGTATTGCTGTCAATTTTATTTATAATAATGGTAGTAATTATTGGAATTATAATATTAAGAAATATTTATAAAACTAAAATATATGAAATAGACAAAGCTAATTATTCATTGAGATATGACAGTACATGGAAAACGGTTAAAGAAGAGGAAATGAAGGCTAATCTTATTCATAAAAAAAGCAAAAGTCAATTAAATATCAAGATAAATGAAATACAAGATGAATATCAATATAAAACACTGGAAGAATTATCAGATAATTTATTATACAATATTCAAGAACAGAATAAAAGTTATAAGCTAATACATAGAGAAACGTCAAAGATTACTCAAAACAATGTAGATGGAGTTAAGATGTTATTTGAAACAGACAATAGCCAAGTGATAGTTTATTTTTATAGACAAGGAAGTAAAATGGTGGTTTTTACGTATGAAGCTTTATTTGATTATTTTGATATATTGTTAGATAGTGTAAATAGTATTATTTATAGTTTTAGCATAAAGAATCAAAGTTTTGATGTAATAACAAATATAAATTTAAATACAAACAGTATAAATTATACTGAACAAAAAGATGTATCAAGTTTATTAACTGATACAATATCAGAAGAGATTGCATCATCAAATTATATAGTAAACTATTCTATTCCGAGCAATTTTAAATTAATAGAATATAATACTAAATATGGAAATTATAAGTTTGATGGATTTCCGATAGAAAAAAATCTTGACTTAAAGACTAATATATTAAAATGCAATTTATATGAATATTTAGATAGAGAAAATGATGTTAGTATTTACAAAAGTTACAATTTGAATTCGTATAATAGGTCTAAGGAAGAAATAGATAAATTTGGAGAAGAACCATTAAGCTATATATATAAAAATAGTTATTTGAATAATAATGAAATGATTGAAAATATTGCAATAATTTTTGAATTAAATAAAGATCATATATTTATAGTTAAGATTTCTTCAAAAGGAATTGGGATACCAGAAGATGTTGTAAAGATGATAAAGATTAATGACATTAAGAATATTGCTAGTAATATAAAAATTGAAAAGGAAGATGGATTTTTAATTGATAAATTAAAAAAGTTCGTAGACTATACAAATAACCAAACAGAAGAAATTACTTTAAAGGTGCCAGAGAGATATCAAGAAATAGATAAAGATAATAATTTGTATGAGAAAAGGAATTACGTATATAATTATAACAAAGAAAAAGGAATATATGAATCTGAAGTTTCATATGAAATAAATAATTTTGGGGTGGATACTAAATTAGAATTATTAGATAGCGAGATTAATTATCTAAAGGGATATGGAGAATATAAGCCTTTTACAGAAGAAAAAAATATTGAGGTTAACAGTAGAAAATATAGAGTTTTTGATAGGACATATACACGGTATAAGTAATCTAAGAGATAAAGACGGAAATAAATATAAGTACAATATAAGTGAAAAAGTGTTGTTTTGCCAATTAGAAAATAATGATTTTTTAGTTATATCGATAAAAACAAATGACGATGAAAAAATTACAGAGCAACAAATAAGTGAATTAATAAATTTTGACATTGATGTAAAATAATAATAAATAGTTAAAGTTAATAAAACATATTGGAAGGAGAAAAAATATGAAGTGTATTAAATGTGGAATAGAATTAAGAGAGGATGATATGTTTTGCCCAAATTGTGGTGAACAAGTAAAGAGAGTAAATACTAATAATGAAGTTAGAACTCAAAATGTGTATACATATGAGAGGAATGTGAGCCAACAATCACATTATAATCAACAACAAGGACCAACTCAGCAGGTAAGTTATAATCAACAGCCAAGAACAAATCAAGGACAATATGAACAACAACCATATCAAAAGAGTGGAAATAATACAAAAATTATTGTAATTGCATTTGTAAGTATTATTATTGTATTAATTACAATATTTATTGGGTGTGCAGTAGTTTTTATAAAGAATAATAAAAGTCAAATTAGTAATGATAGTGCAGAAAATTCAGTTTCAGGAAGCGAGACTTCGGAGTCTGAGAAATCTACATCTAAAAAGACAAGTTCTACATATAAAGTCAATCTAGGAGAATTTGATGTTTATATTCCAGATAAATTAACATATAAGACAAATGTTGGAAATGATTCATTAAGTATTGGTGATACTTCGTCAACATGGAATGCCAATTTTTGCATAGTAAAAGCATCTTACCAAAAATTAAAACAAAATAAGAGCTATATAGTTAGTTACTTTAATGAGTATATATCTTCATATAATGGTACTGTTTCAGATCCTAAAGTAGAGGTTATAGATGGAGTTGAATATATGTTAGTAGAAATTAGTGTAGGAGGAGAAAATATCCTTATAGCATATACAGAATTAAATTCTAATTATGTAGCATTGTTCCAAATTGCAAATGAAGATAATGATTTTGATAAAGATATGTTAAAAGACTTATCACCAATTGCTAAGAATGCAGAATATATTGGGGAAAAGTCATATTTGAAATCTGATGAGAATATAAAATTTACTGACATACAGCAAATATTTCAAAAAGTAAATGAGGTTAAAGAATAAATATAATAGATACTGAAGAATTAAACTTCTTTGGTATCTTTTTTATAAATTTGCCTAAAAATTAATAATTTACTTGTAACCAAAAAAAAATTGTGATATATTATACATGTAGATAAATATATATTTAAATAGCATATAAAAGGTTTATAGGTAAAGCCATTATAAAAAACCTAAATATTATTTTATGCAAGGAATGATACTAAAATATGGCAAGAGGGAAAAGATACCAAACAGATGGAAAGCTGAATTATCAAAAAGTATTTGCAGTAATAATTGCAATAGCGGTAATAATTATGTTTGTATTTATAATAAAAAATGTGCTAAAAGAGAGAGAAGAAATAACAAAAGATTATGAATATTTTGCATTATATTCACAAAACAAATGGGGGATAATTAATCAAGAAGGAGAAGTAGTAATTCAGCCATCATATGAGGAAATGATAGTAATACCAGATAAAACAAAAGATGTTTTTATATGTATATATAATGTAAATGAAGAAACAGGAACATATCAAACAAAGGCTATTAACAGCAAAGATGAAACTATTTTAACAGGATATGAGCAGATTGAAGCATTAGATAATATAGATAAAAACAGTAATGTGTGGTATGAGGAAAATGTTTTAAGAATTAAAAAGAATGGAAAATATGGATTAATAGACTTAAATGGAAAAGAACTATTACCAGCAGAATATGATGAAATAACGGTATTAGAAGGGATAGAAAATAGTTTAATAATAAAAAAAGATGGAAAAGTTGGATTAGTAAATGATACAGGAAGTGTAATTATAGATGCAAATTATAAAGAAATAAAAGGATTAGGAGACACTTATAAAGATGGATACATAACGATAGATGAACAAGGAAAATATGGTTTAATAAGTGCTACTAAAAAACAAATATTGGAAAACAAATATGATGAAATATTACAAGTTCCTTTAAAGGAATATTATGCAATAAAAGAAAATGGAAAACAAAAATTAATAAATTCAAACGGTGAGGTATTAATAGATAGTGGATTTGATGAAATAAAATCTACAACGACAAATGGAATAATCTTTGTAAAAGATAATTTATATGGAGAGATGAATACATCAGGAGAAGTAACAATAAAAGCAGATTATCAAGAATTAAAAGAGGTTAAAGAACAAATATATATAGCAAAGCAAAATAATAAATACGGAATAATAGATGGCTTAGGAAATGGTTTAACAGCATTTGAGTATGATGGAATGACATATAATGAAAAAGCTGATTTGTTTTTTGCAGATGATTCAGAATATAAAACATCAATAATTGATAATAAATATGATGTAAAGACAACAGGGATTTTATCAGAAGTAAATACAGATGAAGAATATATAAGAATGAGAATAAGTGATGAATATAAATACTATAACTTAAAAGGAGAAGAGATATCAAATATTCAGGCTTTAAAAAATAATACTATCTTTTTAGATAAAAAAGATGGCAAATATGGATATGTTGATAAAAAAGGAAATGCTATAACAGAATACATATATGATGATGCAACAGAGCAAAATAAATACGGATTTGTAGCAGTTAAAGAAAATGGTTTGTGGGGAGCATTAGATAAAGAAGGTAAAGAAGTTATAGAACCAAAATATAATTTAGATAATAATTTAAAAATAGATTTTATAGGAAAATGGCACTTAGGAGAAGATTTGAACATGAATTACTATTGTGAGAAATAACCAGAAAATTTAGAAAGAAATTTAGCAATTAAATAGATACTTTCTAACTGGAGAGAGGAATGTAATAATATATGGAGCTAAAGACAAAATATCAATATACATACTTTATATACCCTTACGTAATAAAAGAAACTAAATATACAAAATATTTATTAAAACTATTAAAAGATGAGAATTGCAAATTAAGGACATTTAGAAAAGAGAAAGACTTGGACTTATATTCGTATTTTTCTCATAGGGCGAGAAATTATATGTTTAGTAGTTTTAATTTAAGTAAAACTAAATTAGCTAGACTAGAAGAATTGCCATTAGATACGAAAGCGGCAATTCTAGCTAAAAATGCTTGTGTAATGTTTGAATATACAGTAAAAAAAGACATACAGGGAAAGACATCTGAAAGGAATGGAATATTTTTCAAAATACCTAAAATTGAAATTATATGTTTTAATACAGGGATATGTTTTTTGTGCATAAAAACAAATATAGAAGAGAGTGATAGATTTTCAGATTTGTTGAATTTTAATTATAAATTTAGGGATATAAATCAAGAATTTGGTAGTATGAATAATTATGACAATATAAGAGTTCAAACAGATTATTTTGATGATGTAAAATATTTTAGGGAATTTATAGAGAATTTAACAGGTCCAACTACGGAAGCTATGAAGTTAGATATAGATACTGAAAGATTTTTGACATTTTCGTATGTATGTATAGATCAAGAAAGCTGGAATAATACAAATGAATTTGATCAAATACGTGGTAGTTATATCAAATATTTGAATATTTTACCGAGTGATAATAGTGTAAGCTATTCAAAAGAAGACATGAAGGTAATATCAAAATGGAAATATGCAAAATTAGGAATAACTAAACAAGGAGTAACACTATTTAGTTCAAGTTATGATATGAATAATTATACAGTATTTCCGAAAGAATTTGAAGAAAAGTATTTATATACATATATATTAGCAATGTATACAAAAATTTATTTAACAAAAATAAATTTGGAATTTTGTCAGGGACTTAATATAGGAAAAACACGTAAAGAGTTTATTGAATTTACACAAACATTATGGATAAACGAGGTAACACTTGAAGATACAGGTTCATTATTTTACCAAAACTTAAAAGAAGTGTTAGAATTAAATACAAGTTATTTTGATACTAAAAATAAATATGACATTTTATATAAAGAAATGAATATAGAAACAAGTGCTAAAAATAATATTGCTATTACAGCAATACTTGTTATAACATTAGTTATTAATGCTATAAATATTATCTTTTTAGCAAAATAAGATTTGGGATATTTGGTGATTTAATATATCCCAAATTTTTTAAACCAGATAATATCTTAAGAAAGGGTATAATTAGAAATGAAAATAAGAACAGGTGTAGATATAATTGAAATAGAACGAGTAAAAAATAGTATAGAAGAAACAGGAGGAAAATTTTGTGAAAAGGTATATACTAAAAGAGAAATAGAATATTGTGAAAGTAAAAAAATACAGAAATACCAGCATTATGCAGCAAGGTTTTCGGCAAAGGAGGCTATATTTAAGGCGATTTCATTAGATTTAAAAAACAAATATGATATTGATTGGAAAGATATTGAGATTTTAAATGATGAAAGTGGAAGACCATATGTTAATATATTAAAACAAGATATAGAAATAAATAGTATAGATATCAGTATATCTCATTGTAAGGAATATGCTGTTGCAAGTGTGATTGCTGTTCTTTAAATTAGTGTTATAAATAAAAATTGCAAAGAGAGGTAATGTATTATGGAATTTTTTGATACACATTCACATTATAATGATGAAAAATTTAATGAAGATAGAGAACAAATAATAAAAGATACATATAAATCAGGAGTGACAAAATTTGTGTGTGCTGGTTATAATATAGAATCATCTAAAAAAGCTATAGAAATGTCACAAAAATATGAATTTATTTATTCTATTTGTGGGATTTCACCTAATGATATTCCACAATCAGAGGAAGAACTGTGGAAAGATATAGCTCAAATAACGAAAATCATAGAAGATAATAAGACAAATAAACTTGTAGCAATAGGAGAAATTGGACTAGACTATTATTGGAATAAAAAAAATAAAGAGCTACAAAAAGAAGCATTTATAAAACAAATAAATTTGGCAAATGAATTGAACTTACCAATAGTGATACATTCTAGGGACGCTTCAATAGATATAATTGATATTATAAGAAAATATCCAGTGAAAAAAGCAGGTATATTTCATTGTTGCCAATTTAATCAAGAAATGATTAGACAAGCACTTGAATTAGGGTATTATATTTCATTCGCTGGTCCTGTAACTTTTAAGAATTCGAAAAATGCCCCCGAAATTATAAAAATGATTCCATTAAATAGAATTTTAATAGAAACAGATAGTCCATATTTAACACCTGAGCCCAATAGGGGGAAAAGAAATGACTCAAGAAATGTAAAATATATAGCTCAAAAAATAGCAGATGTTAGGGAAATGCCAATAATAGATATAGCAAGAATTACATATGAAAATGCAATGAGAATTTTTAACATATAAAAGGAGAATAATTATGTATGATGATTGGGAGCAATTAGAAGCAGATAGTAGACAATGCAATAAATGTAGATTATGTAAAACAAGAAATAATGTAGTATTTGGAACTGGTAATAAGAATGCTGATTTGATGTTTATTGGCGAAGGGCCTGGGGCAGATGAAGATTTGCAGGGAAAACCTTTTGTTGGTAAAGCTGGCAAGTTAATGAATATGGCTTTTGAGGCAATAGGACTAGAAAGAGAAGATGTTTACATAGCAAACATTGTAAAATGTAGGCCTCCATCTAATCGAAATCCAGAAAATGATGAAACTATGGCATGTTTGAATTATTTACGTAACCAAGTAATTTTAGTTAGGCCTAAAGTTATTGTTTTACTTGGAAGTGTAGCTTTAAAAAATATATTAGGACAGGAATATGGAATAACAGCTAGTAGAGGAAAATGGATAGAAAAAAAGGGGATTTTATATATGCCTACTTGGCATCCTGCAGCACTTTTGCGTGATGAGACTAAAAAGATTGATTTTATTAAAGATTTGAAACTTGTTATGGATAAAATGAAAAATTTATAAAAAAATAAAATGTAATAATAGGAGAATTGACATGGAAGGAATAAAAGAAAAAGTTAGTTATTGCTTAAATTGCCCAGTGAAACCTTGTTCAAATAAAGGATGTCCACTAGGAAATAATATACCGGAATTCATAAAAGCAGTAAAAGAAGAGGATTACCAAAAAGCATATGTGATACTTTCAGAGACAACAGTGTTAGAAGCGGTATGTGGTAGAATATGTCCACATACGAAACAATGTGAAGGAGCATGTGTAAGAGGAATAAAATCAAATCCCGTAAGTATAGGGGAGATTGAAGCTTTTGTTGGAGACATATCTATAAAGGAAAATTATTCATTTGCAACAGTGAACAAAGAACATAAAAATAAGAAGATTGCTATTATAGGAGGGGGGCCATCAGGCATTACAGCAGCAGCATTTTTATTAAAAAAAGGGTATTCTGTAACAATATATGAGAAATATAATTACCTCGGGGGACTGTTAATACATGGGATTCCTGAGTTTAGACTTCCGAAAGATATTGTAAAACAAACTATTCAAAAAATTATAGATTTAGGGTTAGAGGTTAAATATAATCAAGAGCTGGGCAAAAATTTATTTTTAGAACAACTCGAAGAAAAATATGATGCTATTTTTTTGGCATTTGGAGCAAATATTACAGCTAAAATGGGAATAAAAGGAGAAGAATTAAAAGGAGTATATGCTGGCAATCAGCTATTAGAGCAGCAAAATCATCCCAATTATAGTAATAAAAATGTTGCAGTTATTGGAGGAGGAAATGTTGCTATAGATTGTGCAAGAACTATAAAAAGGCTAGGGGCACAAGCAGTTAAAGTGATTTATAGAAGATCTGAAGAACAAATGTTGGCAGAAGTTAAAGAAATACAGGAAGCTAAAAATGAAGGGATAGAATTTGAATTTCAAAATAATGTTGTGGCAATATTAGGACAAGATAAAGTGGAACAGATAGAATTGATAAGGACAGAGCTTGTGCAAAAAGATGGAGAGAATAGAAAAGTCCCTGTAAATGTTCCAGATAGTAATTATATTATAGATATGGATTATGTTATAATGGCGATTGGCTCAAAACCTGAGAATTTTGTGCAGAATTTAGGATTGGATATTGATAATTGGGGATATATTAAAATTAATGATAAAAATATGACATCAAATCCTAAAATATTTGCAGGAGGAGATATTGCTGGTACTAAAAGCACTGTTGCATGGGCGGCACGTTCGGGTAGAGATGCAGCAAATTCAATAATGGAATATTTAGAGCATAAAAAGTAGGCGTTGACGGAAACCCAATTCGTTATAAATGGGTATGTATGATTGTACATAGATATTAGGTGGCATAGCAAGATTATTACTCTTGTCCTTTTATTAGGATAAGAGTTTTTTGTTTGTTCAACGCGAATTCTAAAAAGTGATTATATAAGTGTAGATTAACCTATAAAATTTTTGAAAGGATGTATTAGTAATGAATTATGGAGAATTTGGTGGACAATATGTGCCACAAAGATTAAAAGAAAAGTTAAATAGAATTAAAGAAGAATTTGAGAAGACAAAGAGTGATAAGAATTTTAAAAATGAGTATTTATATTATTTGAATCAATATGTGGGAAGACCTAGTCCTTTATATTTTGCAAAAAATTTAAGCGATTATTCCAAAGGTGCAAAAATATACTTAAAAAGAGAAGATCTAAATCATACTGGTTCTCATAAAATAAATAACGCTTTAGGGCAAATTCTTTTAGCAAAAAGAATGAGAAAAAAACATATAATTGCGGAGACTGGTGCAGGTTCACATGGAACAGCGGTTGCAACAGTATGTAGCTTATTTAATATGAAATGTAGTATATTTATGGGCAAAGAAGATATAAAGAGACAAATGCCAAATGTCGAAAAGATGAAAATACTAGGTGCAGAAGTTATAGAAGTAAAAGAAGGTAAAGGAACTTTAAAAGAGGCTGTGGATGCAGCATTTAGTTATTTGTTAGAAAATCAAAATGTATTTTATTTGGTTGGTTCATGTGTTGGACCTAGTCCATATCCAGAAATGGTTAAATATTTTCAAAAAATAATAGGAGAAGAAGCTAAAGAACAAATATTAAAGCAAGAAGGAAAACTTCCAAAAGCTATAATAGCATGTATTGGCGGAGGCAGTAATAGTATAGGATTGTTTGCAGATTTTATAAAAGAAAAAAATGTTGATATGTATGGTGTAGAAGCAGCAGGAAAAGGCCTTAATACAAATAAACATGCTTCAGCTATTTATAATAGCCTATGCAATTAAAATTGCGAAAAATTATTCAAAGGATGATTCAGTTATTGTTAACTTGTCTGGTAGAGGGGATAAGGATTTAGCAACTATATTAAATATTTAAGATAATTCTTAAATTGGGGAAGTACTATGAAAGAGAAAAATACTAGAATTAATTGTATTGGAAACCAAAAAGGTAATGAAAATTTTAGAAGAATATCCGGATGTGGTTATAGGTTTTGCAGCACAGGTCCCAACGAGTTTATCTCGTTGGGACATTTTTAGCATCATATAGTATAAAAAATTTATTTATATTTTTACTGCTACCATATAATCATTTGATTCTACTTTTCTTCTTTGACCATTATATTCAAATTCTGTATTAGTAAAATAAACATTATAATTTTTATTTTGAAAATAATCTCGGCTTACACGCAATAATTCATCTATTACTTCCTCAGTTAGATTTTC
>ENA-ORLY01002030-ORLY01002030.1-human-gut-metagenome-genome-assembly--contig:-NODE-2030-length-21157-cov-3.349336_pt1 | contig 21157 bp, 18 predicted proteins | sample MGYA00243071_ERZ508832 | MGnify/ENA primary metagenome ERZ508832 (study PRJEB26277, sample SAMN04329777) | human gut metagenome | biome: human-associated habitat | host: Homo sapiens | place: USA... | reverse complement strand
CTACATTTAATTTTGCCATTTTCCTCATCCTTTCTCTTGCTTTCTGCTAATTGTTCATTCATTTTTACGTTTGTCTTTTCAATCGACATACTCACTATAGCAGTTTTTTCTATTTTCTACAAGAGTAGTCAAGCGCGCATTTCGCGCTATATAAGACAAAGAACTGTCTTTTCATGTAGAAATATGCTTTTGTAATATTCAGGCAATTCGACACTTCATATTAATGATTCAACATATCTTCTGCATATATTGCATAGCCCTTCGTTGGATCATTGACAAACACATGTGTTACTGCACCGATTATTTTGCCATTTTGAATGAGCGGTGAACCACTCATACCCTGAATAATGCCGCGTGTTTTTTCAAGAAGTACCTTATCTGTAACGCAAATCTGAAATCCTCCAGTACTGCCTGGCTGCGTTTTTATAATTTCTACTTCATAATCCTGCGGCTCGCCATTTACTGCACAGCGAAGAAAAGCTTTTCCGCAGACAACCTCTTCTTTGTGTGCCGTCTGCATTAATGCTGATCTTACTAATTTTTCTTTCATCAAAGCAGATACATTTCCATAAATTCCACAGCTTGTATTTTCATAGATGTTTCCTAAAAAAGTAGATGTATCATAACAGATTATACCGCAGAACGATCCTGGTGTACCGTTTTTGCCACGGATTATCATCTGAATCTGCGATTCATATAAACCACCTTTTCGCACACTAACTCGTTTTCCTGTATCGCTGTCGTTAATTGGATGACCAAGCGCACCGAAATGACCATCCTCACTTATATAAGTCAACGTACCAATTCCCTGCACATCATCTTTTACCCATACACCAAGACGATACGTTCCACTTGTATCCTGAATAGGAAGTACAGAAATGTCAAACGATTCCTGTTCGCGAACAATATGAAGAGTGAGCGGCTGTCCCGCGCATGCCTCTACACTAGAAACCAGTTCTTCTTTCGAGTTGACTGGATTTCCATTGATCGACGTAATATAATCTCCCTGCTGCAGGCTGCCCTCACATGGAGAAGAAAGTGTTTCCATATTTGTTGGAATCTGCGCCGTTGTCACCACCATAACACCTTCTGTTTCCATATAAATTCCAACTGGAAATCCACATGGATATACTTGCGGCATTTGGACGGTGTTTTGAACAGCCGTATTTTTCATCGCAGTCGCTGCAACACTTTGAAATGAACTGTGATGTGCACAGCAAACTGCTATGGCTATGGCAAATATAATTGCCACAGCCTTTCGTATTTTAAAGTACTTTATTTTCATTTGCATACCAACAGCCTTCCTTTCATTTTTCTGCTGTTAGTATGCGTTTGTTTATCATTTTGTAATCTGGGATTCTTTTGTTCTATTTGCCATATCTTTCATCTCTTTTGCTGTATCAAGAACGTTCTTTGTAATTTCTGCTCCGCCAAGAAGTCTTGCAACTTCACGGATGCTTTCCTCTTCTGATAGTTTTGTGATATGTGTTGTCGTTCTTTCATTTTCTGCATTTTTCTCAATTAAAAAATGCGTATCTGCCATTGAAACGATCTGAGCCAGATGACTGATACAAATAACCTGACTTCCTTTTGCCGTTTCTGACAGACGTTTTGCGACTTTTTGTGCTGTTCGGCCACTGATTCCCGTGTCTATTTCGTCGAAAATAAGTGTTTCTATTTCTTCCTTCTGCGCCATAACAGACTTCACCGCTAACATAATTCTTGATAATTCACCACCTGATGCGACAGCAGCAAGCGGCTTTAGTGCTTCTCCTGGGTTTGTAGCTATGTAAAATGTAACGACATCCTTTCCTCCTGGACCAATCTGCTCTGTCTGATCCATATGAATCTCAAAACGCACATCTAAAAAATTCAAATCTACAAGTGCCTTAATCAATTGGCTGCAAAGTAAATCTGCGCATTTTCTTCTTTTGCTGCTAAGATCGTTTGCGGCCTGTTCTAACTTAACAAATGCATTTTGACATAATTTTTGTGCCCGCGCCTTCTCTTCCTCGAAATGACGGTATTTTTCAAGCTCCTGCTCTTTTTTCTCTGTCATCTCCAGCAGCCCTTCCTCATCACAGCGATATTTCTGCATAAGATGACGAATTTGATCAAGACGTTCTTCAATCTTTGCTGTATCAAGCTCCTCATCCTGCATTGCATCAAGACGTTCTGAAGCTTCACGACAGATATCATGAATAATTGACTCGGCATCCGTAAGCTGATCATATAAAGACTGCGCTTCGTCGTCTGCATCTGAAATACCTTTTAATGCATGCTCTGCTCTTCCACAAAGATCACAGGCACCATTTGACTCATAACCTAAAAGTGATGTCAATTCCTGATACGCTGTTATGATATGTTCACGCTCCGATAAGCGTTTCCATTCTTTTGAAAGACGTGCCTCTTCACCAGGTGTAATTGATGCCTCTTTAAGCTCATCAAGCTCATAACATAAAATATCCATGCGCCTAAGCCGCTCGTCCTCGTCTACGCTGTAACTGTCAAGCTCATCCTTATACTGTTTCCATATGCGGTAATACTGTGCTGTCTGTTCTTTTGCTTCTTTTAATTTTTTTCCGCCGCTTCTGTCTACGATCTCAAGCTGCTTATGCTGATGAATAAGTGCCTGATGATCATGCTGACCATGCACATCAAGAAGAAGTGACGCAACCTCGCGTACTTTCGAGGCTGGATATGCCTCTTTATTGATTTTGCTCACGCTCTTTGAAGCAGTGATCTTTTTCGAAATAATCAGCTGGCCATCTTCTGGTTCAATATCATATTCTCGAAGCTTTTCGAGAACTGCCGGATGTGTCGGTGAAAAAATCAGCTCAATATAAGCCTCCTTTTCATTTGCGCGAATCATCTCTTTGTGTACCTTTGCCCCAAGTGCAATCAAAACAGAACCAATCAAAATGGATTTTCCTGCTCCCGTCTCTCCGCTTAGGACATTTAATCCTTCTGTAAAAGTCACCTCTTCTTCATCGATCAGAGCGAGGTTTTTGACGTACAGACTGTCCAGCATTTTTCTCCTGCCTTTCTATATTCAATCATTGAGAATACTCTCAATTTTTTTCATCAGATGGTCACGGTACGAACCGCGCACATAATCGTATCATCACCTGCAATACATCCGACAATCTCACTAAAATGACACGCATCAAGTGCTGCTGCCGCTGCCATTGCCATACCAGAAACTGTTTTTATGACAAGTATATTCATTGCCATATCCATACTGACGTAAGATTCCTTTAAAATACGAAGATATTTTGGTTCGGCCTGTTGGTGCTTTGATTCTGCTGCCTTATAGACAAGTTTTCCATTTTTTCCAGAAACTTTTTTTAACCGAAGCTGGCTTATGTCTCTTGAAACAGTTGCCTGCGTCACATCAAAACCATCCTCACAAAGCATCTGCACCAGTTCTTCTTGTTTTTCTATATCATGCATCTGAATCAGCTCTAATATGCGCTGCTGTCGTACCGTTTTCATAGCTATCTCCTTTTCAAAACTTTTTTCGCGGCTTTTTATTTATCGGCTCAGTTTTTTTCCAAGCGTATCTAAAAAGCTTCTTTGATCCAAACGGATTAATCTAACCTTATCTGATGCACTTTTTATCACAATCTCATCTCCTGGATGCACTGATACCACATTGTCTGAGTCAAAGCTTACTGCCTGATGAAGCATGCGAATGCCATCCTTTGCCTCAACAATTAGTCGAATATACGCATTATCCGGAAGAACAATGCTTCTTGCCGTTGTCAGTGTCTGAGCACAGATTGGCGTAAGCACAAATAAATTTGAGGTCGGAAGTACGATTGGCCCTCCTGCTGAAAGACTATATGCCGTAGAGCCTGTCGGTGTTGCAACAATAATGCCATCTGCATTATATCTTGTGATAAACTGATCATTCACATAGAGAGAAAAGCGAAGCATCTTCATGCTTTCAAGTCTCGTCAGAACAATGTCGTTTAATGCCGTATCACTGCAGACAATCTGTCCATCACGCACAATCTCACCAAGCAACGTCATACGTTCCTCGATAAAAAAATCATCCATCAAAAGTCTGTCGAGACTTGGAAACAGATTTTCCTGATCTACTTCTGACAGATAGCCAAGATTTCCCAGATTAATGCCAATCAGCGGATAGCTTGTACCTTTTAAGTCGTGTGCTGCCTGAATCAATGTTCCATCACCGCCTAAAACAATAACGCATTGTGTGTCGCCGGGAATCCGGCCAGTATCTGTATAGTGATACCGGCCATTATCCGAAGCTGCCGGTCCGGCAATGACACACTCTGCGCCTTTCGCTGTCAGGTATTCTTTTATTTCCTGCACACAAAAAAGTGTGTGCGGCTTTGCATAATTTGCAATTACATAAAAATGCCTCATAGCTTCCTCCCAGTCAGCTTACAGCAGTTCATGTGACTGCTCAACAAGTGCATTTACATCTGGCAGCGGCCGATTTAGCTCTTCCTCTGTCGGTGTTTTCTGAAGATAAAGAAGATATTCAATGTTTCCTTCTGGTCCCTTAATTGGTGAGAAGGCAAGGCCAAGCACGCCAAAACCAATGGATAGTGCAAATTCCATCACCATGCGCACAACCTCCATATGAGTTTCCTTCTCGCGTACAACACCCTTTTTGCCAACCTTTTCTCTTCCAGCCTCAAACTGCGGCTTAATAAGGCACACAGCTTTGCCGCCGTCCTTTAAAAGCGGACGCACGGCGGGCAAAATAATTTTGAGCGAGATGAACGACACGTCTACGGAGAAGAAGTCAATCTCCTCCGGAATTTGCTCGCGTGTGAGATAGCGGGCGTTCGTACGCTCCAGATTCACCACGCGCGGGTCGGTGCGCAGCTGCCAGGCGAGCTGCCCGTAGCCGACGTCTACGCTGTATACTTTGGAGGCGCCGTTTTGCAGCATGCAGTCCGTAAAGCCGCCCGTAGATGCGCCGATGTCCATACATACGGTGTTTTCGAGCTTGATCGGAAACAGCTGCATAGCTTTTTCAAGCTTTAAGCCGCCGCGGCTGACATAGCGCAGCGTGTTGCCGCGCACCTCTAAGACTGCGTCTTCACGCACGGTGTCACCGGGCTTATCGAATTTCTGGTTATCCGCGTAAACACAGCCCGCCATGATGAGCGTGCGCGCTTTTTCGCGGCTGGGCGCAAGCCCTTTTTCATAAAGCAGGACGTCTATCATTTTTTACTAATAGAAACAGCCTTTCCATCTAACTAATCTGCGATTTGCAGCGCCGTGTGCACGGCGTTCACCATGCCCTCTACGTCAAGACCGAGCTTATGCAGCGTGCGGAACATAGGCGCGTGCTTGATGAATCCGTTTTCAATAGCGTGCACTTCGTAGTGTCCTCTGAAATTACGATCCAACAGCATGGCGCCGAATTCCTCCGCGATGCCGCCTTGGCGGACGCCCTCTTCAAAGAACAGCACCGTGGGACACCTTAAGACCGCTTCCACCGCTTTCGGATCGATCGGCACGATGCGATTGAGCTTCACGATGCGGCACTTTATGCCCTCTTTTTCGAGCGTTTCCGCCGCTTCGCACGCAAACGAGAACATACGGCCGTAGGTCACAAGCGTGACAGAAGCATCTTCCGTGCCGAACACATAAAACGGCTTGCCGGAAAGCGTATAGTTTTCCGGGCGATACAGTTCTTTGCCGCGCGGGTAGCGAATAGCATAAAGGTGGTTTTCTCCCTTAATACAGTCATCAAGATTGTCCGAAAGCTCATCGTAATACGTCGGCGCGTACACGTGGATGTCCGGCACGGTGCGCAGGAACGCGGCATCGAACACGCCTTGGTGCGTCTGGCCGTCTTCGCCGACCACGCCGGCTCTGTCCACGGCCAGAATAATTTTGAGATGCTGCAAGGCGCCGTCGTGGATGAGCTGGTCGTACGCGCGCTGTAAAAACGTGGAATATACCGCAAAAACCGGAATCATGCCGCCGCGCGCCAGACCGGCGCAGAACGTGACGGCGTGTTCCTCCGCAATGCCGACATCAAAGAAACGGCTGCGGTATTTTTCGCGGAAATCCGTCAGACCGGTGCCGGATTCCATCGCCGCCGTAACGGCGCACAGCTTCTCATTTACACCGGCTATCGTGCACATCGTCTCGCCGAACGCATGCGAAAAGCCCTTGGCAATGGCTTCGTCCGCACCCTTTTCGCGGTCAAACGCCGCAAGGCCGTGGTAAACGCTCGGAGTGTTCTCCGCGTATTTATATCCGCGTCCTTTATAGGTGCGGATGTGGATGAGCACCGGCTTATCCATATCGCGCGCCATCGTCAAGACCGACGTCAAGGTGCGCAGGTCGTGTCCGTCGAACGGGCCGTAATAATTAAAGCCAAGATCCTGAAAGATCGTGGTGTTGAAAATATTCTTTTTGATTTGGTTTTTTACGCGGCGCACTTCGGCAGCCATGTGCTCGCCCACCTTCGGCACGCGGCACAGTGCGGCTTCGACGCTGTCTTTTGCGTTCAAATACCCCGGCTTTGCGCGCACATAGGAAAGATAACGCGCAATGGAGCCCACGTTGCGGGAAATGGACATGGCGTTGTCATTCAAAATGACGATCATATTGCGGTTGATGCGGCCCGCATTGTTGAGGCCCTCATACGCAAGGCCGCCGGTCAACGCGCCGTCGCCGATGACGGCGATGACATGGCCGGGGTCCCCCGCAAGTGCCTTTGCAACGGAAAGGCCGAGCGCCGAAGAAATGGACGCGCTGCTGTGCCCCGTTGTAAACGGGTCGCAGTCGCTTTCTTCTCTCGACGGAAAGCCCGAAAGCCCATCCTCGCGGCGCAGCGTGGAAAACGCTTCTTCTCTGCCGGTTAAAAGCTTGTGCGCGTAGGACTGGTGCCCCACGTCCCACACGATGCAATCCTCCGGCAAGGTGAACACACGGTGCAGCGCCACAGTGAGCTCCACCACGCCCAAATTAGAGGCGAGATGGCCGCCGTTGTCCGCCACCGTGCTGATGATCTCTTCCCTGATCTCATCGCAAAGTTCCGGCAGCTCGTTTGCCGCAAGCTTTTTCACATCGTTCGGGGCCTTGATTTTACTGAGCAACCTGCTCATACTTACACCAGTCCGTTCTGTATTTTTGCTGCCGTTACGGCGTTTTTCATCAGCATTGTGATGGTCATGGGGCCTACGCCGCCGGGCACCGGCGTAAGGTAGCCGGCGACCGCATCGGCGCTTTCGTAATCAACATCGCCGCATAACTTGCCGTTTTCATCGCGGTTCATGCCGACATCGATCACCACGGCACCGGGCTTTACCATATCCCCGGTGACAAATTTCGCCTTGCCGACCGCGACAACGAGAATATCCGCCGTTTTGCAGATCTCTTTCAAATTTTTCGTGTGACTGTGGCAGATCGTCACCGTGCCGTTTTCATGCAAAAGCAGCATAGCCATCGGCTTGCCGACGATGTTGCTGCGGCCGATGACGACGCAGTTTTTGCCGTCGATTGTGACGCCGGTAGAGCGGATGAGCTCGATGATGCCCGCGGGCGTACACGGCAAAAACGCGAAATCGCCAATCATGATACGGCCGACATTTTCGGCGTGGAACGCGTCCACGTCCTTTTTCGGATCGATATGCTCCACGATGAGCGCTTCGTTCAAGTGCTTCGGCAGCGGAGACTGCACCAAAATGCCGTTGATCTTCGGGTCTGCATTCAGCTTTTCGATAAGCGCCAAAAGCTCCTCCTGCGTGGTGTTTTCCGGCAGGACGTGTTCCTCGGAGTAAATGCCGGTCTCGGCGCAGGCCTTGCTTTTGTTGCGCACGTAGATTTTAGACGCGGGGTCTTCGCCGACAAGCACGACCGCCATGCCGGTCTGAACGCCCTGCTTTTTTAAAGCGGCAACTTCTTCGGCAATTTCGCCGCGTACCTTTGCCGCAACGGCCTTGCCGTCAATTCTCACTGCCATCGTTCTTCTCCTCGCTTTTCCCTTCTGCCGTTTCATTCGCTTCTTCGGCTTCATCAGACGGCTCTTCGGAAGTGTTTGCATCCGCATTTCCTTCCGTTTTTTCATTTTCCGCCTCGGCAGCTTTCTTTACGCCGGTGCCGACTGTCATGTGCTCCTGTGCTTCTTCGGCGCTCATGCCGGAGAAAATGGTGCTTTCGGCAGTGTCGTCAATCTCGACCTTCTCCGCCTTGTCTTCAACTGTCAGGCCGGCAGCTTCCATCGCCTTGCGGCTGCCGCAGCCCGTAAGCTTATGGCAGTTGCGGAACACGATGAGCAAAACAACAGCGACGAGTGCAGAAGCCGCAGCAAGCACCTGCGAAACGCGCAGATCGATACCCGGCAACAGCAGACTGTCTGTGCGCAGACCTTCAATGAAGAAGCGCGTCACGCCGTACCAGATGATGTACAATAAGAACGTCTGGCCGTCATACCGGCGCAGATGGCGCGTGAATAAATGCAGTAAAACAAAGCCTAAAAGGCACAAAATCGATTCGTAAAGGAAGCACGGGTGCACATTGCCTACCACTTCTGCGGCGGTGCGGTCACTGTACATGCCCCACGGCAGGTCGGTCGCGCAGCCGAAAGCTTCTTGGTTCACAAAGTTGCCCCAGCGGCCGACACCCTGACCGATGAGATAGCCAAGAGACGCGACATCCAGCACGGCGAACAGGTTCATTTTGCGGATCTTCGCGACGATGCCGCCGCACAGCATGCCGCCGATGATGCCGCCGTAAATGCCGAGGCCGCCCTCTTTGATGTTGAAAATTTCCATCGGGTTCGTGATGTACTTGTCGCCCGGGTAGAAGATGACGTAGTAAAGACGCGCGCCGATGATGCCGCCGAGCAAGCCGGCGATGATGGCATCGAGCAGGTGGTCTTTATTGATATTCATTTTTTTGCAGGAGGAAAAACCGTACAGCACCGCCAACAGGAAACCGATGCCGATGATGATGCCATACCAGTAAATGGTGAAATTACCGACCTGAAACGCGATGGGATTGACCTCCACCGAAATTCCGAGATTCGGGAACTGAACTTGATGCGTCATGACTGTATATCCTTTCGATTAAGCTTCGTCCAACGGACGAATGATGGAAGCTGCCGTTTTGTCCATATCAAACAGCGTCTGAATGCGCGCGTTCACGTCTTCCGCGGTGATCTCGGAGAAGCACTCGATGTAGCGGAACAGCTCGCGGTCGTTAAAGTGCATGGTCATCACGGCGTTCGCGATGACATCCGGGCTATTGAGGCCGGAAACATTTGCGCCGTAAAGGGACTTCGCGCTGCGGCGCACGTCTTCCTCCTTGACACCTTCGCGCTTTAAACGTGCCATTTCCTCGCGGATAGCATCACACACGGCCTCCGGATTGCCGGATTCGCCGCCGAACAGCAGCGCACCGTAGCCCGTGCCCTCAAAATACTCGTAGCTGAAGGAAGCTTCGTTCACAAGGCCCGCATCTAAGAGCTTGCGGAACATCGGCGAACTGTCGGACGCCATAATGTCGAGCAGCACCTCGGTGACGGCAAGGTCTTTTTCCGTGCGGTGCGCACCGGTTACGGCCTCTTTCACGCCGAACTGGAACATAGGGCACGCCACAGGCAGCTTTTCTTCGACGAGCGGCTGCACGATGGTATCGGGCTCCTCTTCAAAAACGCGTTCCACCTCAACGGGCTCGCTCTTTTTCAGCATTTTGTCGCACAGCGTGAGGACTTCCTCCTCCGTACAGTTGCCGCAGACGCACAGTGCCATGTTGTTGAGGTTATAGAACGTGTTGTAGCAGCGGTAAAGGTACTCCGGGGTGATTCCCGCAATGCTCTCCACCGTGCCCGCAATGTCGTCTTTGATCGGGTGCGTGTGGTACATGGCGCGCAGCAGGCTGAACATCATGCGCCACTGCGGGTCATCGTCATACATTTTGATCTCCTGGCCGATGATGCCGAGTTCTTTTTCAACGGTCTGCTTTGTAAAATACGGGGACTGCACGAAGTCGAGCAAAATCTCCAACGCCTGCTCTGCGTTTTCCGTGCAGGAGAACAGGTAGCGCGTCGTCTCAAAGGACGTATACGCGTTTGCGGAAGCGCCGATCTCGGCATAGCGGCCGAATGCGTCGCCGTCTTCGCTTTCAAAAAGCTTGTGCTCCAAAAAATGCGCGATGCCCGCGGGTGTCGTCTCTGCCTTCGCTTCGTCGCTGCGTTTAAAGACTTTATCGATGGAGCCGTAGCGCGTTCCAAACACCGCATACGTACTGCGCATTTCCGCTTTCGGGTATATAAACACGGTCAGGCCGCTTGCGTGTTTGACGCAACGGTAGCCGTCCCGAAGAAGTTTACTTTCCACAAGGGTATTCTTCATTTCTGCGCTCATTTTGCCGCTCCTTTCAGCTTATAGACCATATCGAGCGTGACACGCTCGGCGGCGCTGACAATCTCGTCCTTCGTGATGTTCATGATACGCTCCGCATATTCCTCCGGCGTGTGGAGCTTGCCCTGCAGCATACCGCTGAGGTACCACGTCTCCATGGATGCTGCGGAATCTGCCACGGCGTTGTAGCTGTTGCACATGGCGAGCTTTGCAAAGAGAATCTCATCGTCCGTGATATTGCCCTTTTTCATATCGTCGAGCTCTTTTAAAACCGCTTCTTCCGTGCGGTCAAGGTCTTTGGTCTCCACGCCGCTCTGCACGAACATGACGTTCTTCGGCGTATCGTGGCGCGCGGCGCAGTAGTAGCAAAGGCTCTGCTTTTCGCGCACGTTCATAAAGAGCTTGCTGCTCGGTGTGCCGCCGAGCACAACGGACATCAGCTTTGCCGCAAGGCGCTCTTCCGGCGTGGTGCCGATGGCAAAGCCCATGACGAGCTTAGACTGCACAACGGGCATTTCTTCTGTCACACGCTTTACGTCTCCCGATGCTGTGTGGCGCTTTGTTTCAATGGACACCGCGTCGCGCATGCCGAGGCGCTTTATAAGCTGCTGCGCAAAGCGGTCGTCCGCACCGTCGCCGATTGTGAACTGGCAGATCTGCGCGTGCTTTACGGCATACTCCCACGCCGCTTTCACGCCCTCGCGGGTCGCGTTCAAGATCGCCTCGCGCGTACCGATGCGCGGCACGCCTGCGGGTTCGCCCGCAAACATGGTCTGCACACAGCGCTGCATGGCATACGTCGCCTTATCGTTATATTCCGCGTCAAGCGTCTCCAAAAGCTGGCGCTGCTCCTGCAAAAAGCCGTCCTCCGGGAACAGGCCGTTTTCGTCGCACAGCGGCGTGAACAGAATGCTCTCCAGCATTTCGGAAAGCGCCTGCTGCACATCTTCGCCGTCGAACGCATACGGGTTCGCAATGCCGGCTGCGGCAAGTGTTAAAATCTGGTTATCGCCCACGCGCGTTACGCCCGGCTGCACCGAAGCGCCGTACAGCTCCGCAAGGCGCTTGCCGAACTGCGTGTAATCGGGGTATTCGCGCGTCGCACGGGAGATCATATTCGGGACGAGTGCATATAAAGCCGCATTTTCCGGCGTGGTAAGCGGCAGCACAAGGTGTGCGGAAACGCGTGCCGTTTTAAACTGCGGCGTGCTGCTCCAGAACGCCTGCAAGCCGCAGTCCTTCTGTTCAAAAAAATGATTATTCATCTCTGAAATTTTCCTTCCTGAAATAGTTTAAAACCGAATTTTCAAAAGGTATAGTTGCATAAATATGCTTTCGTATTCGTATTATAACACAGCTTTTTTCAATTTTAAAGCCAAAGACGGCTTTTTCACAAAAAATTCAGTTTACTCGCGCACAAAAAACCGGGCGCAACACTTTTCGATGCACCCGGCTGAAGCTGCGGTCTCACTCGACCGTATTCAAATTGATCTCGATGTCCGTGAATTCTTCCCCCGAAACATAATCAAACCGCTGTGTAATAACGAGGTGCTCTTCGTCTTTCCAAGTGAGCTGCATATCAAAAGTATCCGCCCAGCCGCCCTCATACACGCGCTTTGACTTAGGTGCGATCGTAAAGAGCAATAAATTAAGCCCGCTGTTCTCATACACCTCCACAAACGTCGCTCCGCCGAGCGCACCTTGATCCACGTTGATGATCTCCGCCCGCCGCGTTCCCTCCGGCGATGAAACGCTCTGCTCGACTGTTCTTGCCGAAAACTGGGAGACAAATCCGACAAGCCCGATCAGCAGCACGAGCAAAACCGAGATGATCTCGACCAGAATTCTACCGATCTTCGGCTTGCCGTACACAACGGTGATCGACGCGCTACACAGCACGCAGATCAAAAGCGCTATCGTCGTCCACGCGCTTTTCTGCGGATGGAGCGAAGACGTACGGAAGAACGAAGTGTACGCGAGCGCGTCGAGCAAAGACAACGGCATCAGGAAAACACACAGTACGCCGTCCGATTCGTCCTTTTTAAAGAGCCGCAGAAACAGCACAACGGCAGATATGACCGCCAAAAGCCACGCGTAACCGACATAGCTGAACGGCTCAAGTGTGTAACCGATTAGCTGCAAGCCCCATTTTCCGCATGGCAAAACCGCTTCCAATACGACCAATATAACCGTCAAAACCCGTATTGCCCGTTTCATTTTCCTTCTCCTTTTGAAATCCACCTCAACCGAGGTACATTTTTTCAAACGCCTCTATGCTGTCAAACACATTCGGTTTGAGCCCTGCTTTTTCGTATTCCTTTGCATATAAGCTGAGTGCGCCGTCAAACTGCGCCGCAGCCGTCGAGTATAAAGGTTACACAGGCTTTATAGCCGTCCTCGTTCCGCATTAAAACAAACAGGTCGAGGTCGGACGTTTCCGAGTATCGCCCCGTGCAACAGGCGCAAAATGCGGGACGGACACATTCTGCACCGCTTTTCATACATCAGCCGCAGCTTCAGTATATCAAAAGTGATGGCAAGGTGCAATATTTTCTCTTAATTTGTGGAATATTTTATATAATTTGTCAATTCTGTTGTGCTTCTTTAAACCTTTCCAGCTCCGGCACGGCGTTCGCCATTTCGGCTTTGGCGTTTTCGCCTGTCAGGTGGTCTACGGCGTACAGCACCACGCCGTCTGCACCCGCTTCCTTTGCGCGGTCGATCTGCTTTGCGAGCGTGTCGGTCGTGTTGAGCCATGTGCCGTTGTCCGCATCCGTGCCCGCCTTGTACACCGCAAGCCCGATATACAGTTTGATGCTCGGCAGGCGCTTTAATGCGCACCAATTTTGGAGCGCCGTTTCAAACGGCAGCGCTTCATTTTCAAAGCTGTAATAAAGCTGCGGGCAAACGTAATCGATATACCCCGCCTGCGCACACCACGTGTACACGTCAGCATTGATCATCTCGTTGTTTTCTAAATTGCCCTGCGGCGAAATGCCGAACTGCACATTTTCATTCGCTTCCTTCACGCGGCTGTATACGGCAGCGATAAGCGCGTTCACGTTCGCGGTGCGCCATTCGTGCAGCATGAGCGGCTCTTCAGTTTCTTTTACATACGCCGCGTACTGCTCGGCGTCGATGCTTTCGTCGTCCGTGGGGTAAAAATAGTCGTCAAAATGAATGCCGTCCACGTCGTATTTTTCGGCGATCTCCGCTGCGCCGTCCGCAATGCGGTTGCGGATATACGCGCTTGCGGGGTTATAATAAATGCCGCTATTGTACGCCATAAAATATTCCGGGTGATTTACATAATTTTGCATATAAAATCCATTTTCGTCAAGCTCCGGCGGGATTGTCGTGCTCGCAATGCGCAGCGGGTTGATCCACGCGTGAAACTGCATATTCTGCTCGTGCGCTGTGCTTACCATGTATTCCATCGGGTCATAGCCGGGGTCTTCCCCCTGCGTGCCCGTCAAAAGGTGCGACCACGACTCGTACTCCGATGGATACAGGCTGTCCGCAAACGGCCGCACATGCACGAACACCGCATTTGCGCCGACGCTTTTCGCAGCCGCAAGCTTGGCATCAAAATTCTCCTTGAACGCTTCTTCGGTCTTCTCCGTCACATCGAGCGCCATGTACGGAATCCACACGCCGACAAGCGGTTCTTCTGCTTTTGCGTTCGTTTCTGCGGCGTTGCTATCCTCCTGCTCCGGCGCAGTGCTTGGGAATACGACTTCAACGGAGTTTTCCGCCGCACGCGGCTCTGCGTTTTTCTCCCGTCCCGCCGCGCTTTTCATCGCCAGAAATACGGCCGCAACCAAAATTAAAACCGCGATGACATAATGATACTTTTTAATTACGATCATACGCTTTTTCCTTTCTCTCTGCGTTCACTTGACCGCCAAACGGATTTGCGGTAAGATAATCATAAGTATGAGACAAGCGAGGAAAATATGATGGATTTTAAGCTGGAACCCGTGCAGTTCACACTGCTGACCTATTATTGTATCATCAATATCACAGCCGCAGTCCTGACCGTTACCGATAAGCGCCGCGCACAGAAAAAGCAATGGCGTGTCCCGGAGCGCACGCTCCTTTTGCTCGGTGCGGCAGGCGGCGCACTCGGCGAATTTATCGCCATGCTGTGTATCCGCCACAAAACAAAACACCTGAAATTTGTGATCTCCATGCCCGTTTTCATCGTACTGCACATCGTCCTTTTCTATCGGATTTTTTTGCTTTGAGGGAGACTTTAATGAACACAAAATATAAAAATCTGCTGTTTGATGCCGATCAGACGCTCATCGATTTTGAAAAAGACATGCCGCTTGCATTTCAATATATGTACGAGCAATCGGGACTTGCAAAGCAAAAGCCATACAGCGCAGAGATTCTGCGCCTTTATAACGACTGCAACGAAAGCTGGTGGCGGCGTTTTGAGCAAAAGCTCTGCACCAAAGCGGAGCTGTACCGCAACCGTTTCGTCGATTTCTTCGAGGTCGCGGGGCTCACACCGGTCAGCATCGATTTTTTGCAAGACCTGTATGTCTCCGGCATAGCGAAAACCGGCACGCCGCTGCCGGGCGTTTTAGATATGCTACGTGCGCTTTCAGAGCGTTACGACCTCTACATCACCACAAACGGAAACCCGATCTCGCAGCCCGGTCGCCTCAAGAATTCCGGCGTCACGGCCTTTATGAAGGGCTGCTTTATTTCCGATGAGATCGGCGCGGCAAAGCCGGATAAAAAATATTTTGATTATGTCCTTGCGCGCATACCGGGCGCGAGCACCGAAAACTGTCTCGTCATCGGCGATTCGCTTTCGGCAGACATCAAAGGCGCGCAGAACGCCGGTTTAGACAGCTTATGGTATAACCCTAATTGCAAAGCAAACACCCTTCCCATACCGCCCAACTTTGAAGCCGCAAGCTACGAAGATATTGTAAGAATTTTGCTGTAAGGAGCTTTTATGGAGAACCCCGACATCGACCGCCCGGCCGTGCACATCGGCTTCCCCTTTTTCGCGGCGCTGTTTGTCGCCTCTTTCTTCGGCGCGCCGTTTGCCGCCGTTTCGGCGGTTTTGCTGTTCGCCGCCGTTTTTCTGCTTTTTCTGTTTAAGCAGCATCGACAACGGCCGAATTTCGTGCTTTCCCTCATCGCTACCGCAGCCGCATTCGCGGTGTTTGCAGTTGCAATGAATCTATTCGTGCTGCCCACGGAGCGCTATGACGGCGGCACATATACCGTCACCGGAAACGTAGAGTCGCTCCTCACGAAAAGCAACGGGCGGTTCTATTACAAGCTGCATGTGACACACATCGACGAGCCCGTACAGGATGTCGATTTTTCGGTACGCCTCTCCCACAGCGAGGCTTTCCCGGCAGAGATTGGCGACACGGTCACGTGCGAAGCGAAGTTCTTCGCGTTTGAAGACAGCCTCGGGCTCTCCCCGCGCACCTCATGGCTTGCGGATAACATGGTCTTATCCGCCTATGTCACGGATTACGAATCCGTGCAGGTCACGCCTGTCGAAAAGCGCCCGTTTTCATATTATGTAAACCAAATCCGCACGCATTTTCACAATTTGATTTTGGAAAACTACCCCAAAACCGAAGGCTCTGTGCTTTCCGCCATGCTGCTCGGCCTACGGGACGATATGGAAACCGAGCTTGTCTCCGCCTACAAAAAGGCCGGTGCTTCGCACATTTTGGCCATATCCGGCATGCACATGGCGATCTTAACGCAGTTCACCCTCGGTTTTCTGGGTCTGTTCGGTCTGAAACGCCGCCCGGCCGCGCTCGTTTCCGCGGTGTTTACGCTGCTTTTTATGTTCGTCTCGGGGCTTTCGGCCTCTGTGGTGCGCAGCGGCATTATGCAGCTCATTTTGCTTTTCGGCATTCTTCTCGGTCGCCAGGCGGAACCGCTCAACTCCCTTGCGGTCGCCGTTTTGACCATGAGCTTATTAAACCCGTTCTGCGCGGGCGATGTCTCACTGTTGTTCTCGTTTTCGGCGACGCTCGGCATCATCCTGCTTGCGCCGCGCATCACAAAAGCAGTCACGAAAAATATTCGCAAGCCGCAGCGGAAAGCGCGCCTTGCAAAGCTTGTTTCCGCATTTTCCGTCTCGCTTTCAGCGGTGCTTTTCACTGCGCCGCTGCAGCTTTATTTATACGGCACGGTGCAATTCGTTTCGGTGCTCACATCGCTTTTGGTGTTGGAGATTTCCGCGTGGCTGCTGCGGTTCGGGCTCATCGCCGCCTTGCTGCTCGCCGTCCCCGTCCTCTCCCCGTGCGCCGCGCCGTTCGTGTTTTTAAGCGGCATTTGCGTGAAAGCGCAGAATTTCATCATCACGCTTATCGCAGAGCACATTCCCGGTACGCTGCGTATCTCCGGCAAATATCTGCACGTAACCGTCGTGATCTGCATCATTTTCTTCACGCTTTCCATGCTTCTCTACCGCCGCAAAAATAAAGCGCTGCCATGCGTTTTAGCGGTGTGCGCCCTGCTTTGCGGCATGGGTGCAAACGCGCTTTTGAACCAAAGCGCCGCACGTCTCGTCGTTTTCCGCACCGATTACGCCGCCTGCACGGCGATTATCACAAACACCTCCGCCGCGGTGCTCGGGTGCAGCGGAAATGCCGCTTCCGTTGAGACCGCCCTGCGCGCGAACGGTGCGGAGCAGATCACCTTTTTACACGTGCAGCCTGATGAAAAAAGCATCCGCTGCGCCGAAAAGCTTGCACAGCTTTTCGAGGTCAAGCAGAGTCTCGTGCCGGACACCGTATATTACCCTGCAGAAAACGCTGCGTTTTACGATTTCAGTTATGTCGGCGTGCTTCCCTCAGGCAGCTTCACGGTCACGGACGGCGGCGAGACCGTCACGTTCACCGTAAACGGCACGGAAATTTACCTTGAAACGAAACGCAGCGCGTCGCTTTCCCACAACACAGATATTTTGGTGACAGAAAAACCGCAAAGTGCGGTCTCTGCCCCGTTTACGATTTTAAAAACAAATGGTATAATAGAGGATACCGAAGCTTCGCTTTCGCCCGGCGCATACCTCTTTATGACGGAGCACGAAAGCATCCGGCTCGATTTTGACGAGCGCGGCACGTACACGGTATACGGCGGCTAAGCCGCAACGAAAGGAAAACACTATGCCCGAGATCACGGAAACCAAACTCAAGGAGCAGATTGCAAAAGAGCAAATCGGCAGCCTTTACTTTTTGTACGGCGACGAAAAGCTGCTCGTGCGCCGCAATTTAAATCGCCTGTTAAAAAAACTGGACGGCAACTTCCCGGAATTCAACTTTCAGGAATTCCCGCACGACGCGCCCGTAGACAGCATTGCGGACGCCGTTGTTGCCATGCCGTTTATGGCAGAGCGCAAGTGCGTCACGGTCTCCGACCTCAACGTGGAAGCCATGAACACCGCGGAGCTCGATAAGCTCTACGAATTGCTCGATACTATTCCCGAAACGACCGTGCTTATTCTTTATCTGCCCACGCTCGAGATCGACCCGAAAAAGAGCGCAAAGTGGCGCACGTTTTTAAAGAAGCTCGACACGCGCGGCTTTTCCCTGCCCTCGCTGCACCTGAAAGACAACGAGCTTGAAAAATACGTCTGCCGCGAGGCCGAAAAGGCAAACTGCCTGCTCTCCCGCAAGCTTGCCGAGCGCATCGTGCAGTACGTCGGCAACGACTTAAACGCCCTCACAAACGAAGTGACAAAGCTCTGCGCCTTTGCGGGCGGCGGCGAAATCACCGCCGAGCAGGTGGAAAAAACGGTCACGAAAAACATGGAAACAACCGTGTTTCTCTTGAGCAATGCCCTCGTGCGCGGCGATTACAGCAAAGCGTATGCGCTGCTTGATCTACTGATGGCCCAGCGCGAAGAACCGTACACGATTTTGGCCGTTTTAAGCAGCGCTTATATCGACATGTACCGCGTGCGCGCCGCAATCGAATCCGGCAAAACGTCCATGGCGCCGACGGAATACGGCGATTACCGCGGCCGCGATTTTAGATTAAAATATGCCGAGCGCGACGTGCGCGACCTTTCCATCGAAATGCTGCGTGAATGCCTTTCGCTTTTACTCAACTGCGATCTTTCCATCAAGCTTTCGGGCGGTGAAAACATGGACAGAATCGCACTCGAAAAGCTTTTCGCCCAGCTTTTGTACGTTGCGCACCGCGGCAGCGTGGCCTAAAGGAGCTCTTATGATCCACATGAACGAAGCCCTCATCGTCGAGGGCCGGTATGACAAAAGCAAGCTTTCCGCGCTGACCGACGCTATCATCGTCACAACGAACGGCTTTGGCATCTACAAGGATGCTGAAAAGCGCGATTTCATCCGCAAACTCGCCAAAGAGCGCGGCATCGTCATTTTGACGGACAGTGACAACGCCGGTCGGCAGATCCGCGCGTATATCACGTCTTTCGTGCCGTCAAATCAAATTCGCCACGCGTATATCCCGGATATTTACGGCAAAGAAAAGCGCAAAGCGGCGCCTTCCAAAGAAGGCAAGCTCGGCGTGGAGGGCATTTCCTCGGAAATTTTACTGGAAATTTTAAAAGAAGCCGGCGCTTCCGTTGAGGGCAGCACAACCGATTTTCAACCCCTGACCCCGGCAGACCTCATGTCTCTCGGTCTCACCGGCGGCGTAAACAGCGCCACACTGCGCCAAGGCGTTTTAAATGCACTTGATCTCCCCGAAAACTTCACGACCAAAATGCTCCTGCGCTGGGTGACGAGCGAAGAAAAAAAGGCGCAGCTTTTAGCCGCCGTAGAAAAAATCAAAAACGGTGCTTGACAAACCGAAAAGCGCCGACTATAATAAGCACAATGGCTGTGAAAGAAAGAAGTACGCGTTTTCATCGGCACAGAGAGCCTGCGGGTGGTGTAAGCAGGTGCGAAAAAACGCCGAAATACATTCCGGAGCTGTCTTTTTGAACGGGTTCCCAGTAAAAAAGTCCGTGTGCGCACGTTACAGCGCAAGGGTATGTTTGTACCCGTTGAGGTTTCAGGTGTGAGCCTGAAATAAACTGAGGTGGTACCGCGAACCACAAAACGAAACGTGTTCGCCCTCATAGATCAAGTGAGGGTGTTTTTTTATATTCAAAAATCCCCTTCTTGACGATCAAGGGGGCTTTTTTATTGCCCCAAAAGCCCAAAACCTGAAAATCGAAAGGAACGAAACAACATGGGTATTTACGAAGAATTGCAGGCCCGCGGCCTCATTGCACAGGTCACGGACGAAGAGCGCATCCGCAACCTTATCAACAACGGCGAAGCCACGTTCTACATCGGCTTTGATTGCACCGCAGACAGCCTTACGGCCGGTCACTTCATGGCGCTGACCTTAATGAAGCGCCTGCAGATGGCGGGCAACAAGCCGATTGCCCTCATCGGCGGCGGCACCACGATGATCGGCGACCCGAGCGGCCGCACCGACATGCGCAAGATGCTCACGATGGAAGACATCGAGCACAACGCCGCCTGCTTCAAGCGCCAGATGGAAAACTTCATCGATTTCTCCGACGGCAAGGCCCTCATGGTCAACAATGCCGATTGGCTCTTAAAGCTCAATTACGTCGAGCTCCTGCGTGAAGTGGGCGCATGCTTCTCTGTCAACAACATGCTGCGCGCCGAGTGCTATAAGCAGCGCATGGAAAAGGGTCTCTCTTTCCTTGAGTTCAACTACATGATCATGCAAAGCTACGACTTCTACGCCTTGTTCCAGAAGTACGGCTGCAATTTACAGTTCGGCGGCGACGACCAGTGGAGCAACATGCTCGGCGGCACGGAGCTCATCCGCAGAAAGCTCGGCAAGGACGCCGCAGCCATGACCATCACCCTGCTCACCGATTCTCAGGGCAAGAAGATGGGCAAAACCGCCGGCAACGCCGTGTGGCTTGACCCGAACAAAACTTCCCCGTTCGATTTCTACCAGTACTGGAGAAACGTAGACGACAGCGACGTTTTGAAGTGCATCAAGATGCTGACGTTCCTGCCGCTTGACGAGATTGAAAAGATGGAAAGCTGGGAAGGCAGCCAGCTGAACCGCGCAAAGGAGATCCTCGCGTTTGAGCTCACCCAGATGGTGCATGGCGCTGAGGAAGCCCGGAAGGCACAGGAAGCCGCACGCGCACTGTTCGGCAGCGGTGCAAACTCCGAGAACATGCCGACCACCGAGATCACCGCAGCCGACCTCACCGACGGCGCAATCAACATTCTCGACCTCATGCAGAAAGCCGGCCTCATCGCATCTAAGGGTGAGGGCCGCCGCCTCGTGCAGCAGGGCGGCGTTTCCGTCGATGACGTAAAGGTCACCGATATCGCCAAGACCTGCACCGCAGCCGACTTTGAAAAAGGCCATGTCATCATCAAAAAAGGCAAAAAGGTCTTCCATAAGGTCGTTTTGAAGTAAGTACAAAGTATAGCAAAAGGCATACGCTCCGTTTTCAGGAACGTATGCCTTTTTTGTTTACACCGCCACATACGGCAGCAGTTTCTCAAGCAGCTTTTCGCCGATACCTTTTACATTTGTGAGCTCGCGCACATCTTTGTATCCACCGTTTGCTTCGCGGTATTCGATGATTCTGTCGGCGAGTACTTCTCCGATGCCGTTCAGGCCAATCAACTCTTCCTTCGACGCGGTGTTGATGTTGACTTTTTCTTCGCTTAAAGCGGATGCAGCCGGCGCGCTCGATGATATGTACCCAGAATTCTGGACACATAAAAAATTGAATTAGGTGCACATGGATGCCTCTCTGAATTTTGTAGGAG
>ENA-ORLY01002027-ORLY01002027.1-human-gut-metagenome-genome-assembly--contig:-NODE-2027-length-21221-cov-3.170119_pt1 | contig 21221 bp, 18 predicted proteins | sample MGYA00243071_ERZ508832 | MGnify/ENA primary metagenome ERZ508832 (study PRJEB26277, sample SAMN04329777) | human gut metagenome | biome: human-associated habitat | host: Homo sapiens | place: USA... | reverse complement strand
TCATCACCCAATTCTCCAAAAATAGTCAATGTTACTTGTGTTCCTTTAGATATCTGTTCAGTTAGCCAATAATCAGCGATATTGTAATTCGAATTACTCACCTCCTTCCCTGATCCCAGCAACAGGTTCCTGCCGTACACGGGCAGCTTGCGGTACTTGCCATCAGCCATCAGAGACTTATCCTTGTCCCCCTTGGTCTCCAGCGTTATCGACACGTCCGGATCTTCGTTTTGGGCCTTGTCCGGCGTTATGGTTATCTGTCCGTTAGACGGGGTGGATGTGACAACGGGCTTTAACTTATTAACGTCTGTCCTTAGACCGGTGACCAGATTCCGGATATCCGTATCGTCGTAATTATCCAATCCATCCAACTTACCCTTATCTTCGTCAGTATAATTATTGTCCGTATGGACGTAATTAGCGTCCTTTACGATGTGATCGTCATTTGTTAATTGGGATGTCTTGGTTGGGATCAAAGCCGTTATCTCCGCACGCAAGTCATTGAGAAGACCGGTTAGGGTTTCCTTATCCGTAATACCCTGCAAAAAAAGCTCGATCTCATGGAAGGTATCTATAGCGTCGCTCGCTCCATCACCCAATAACGTGTCGATATCCGCCTTGATAGAGGCGATCTCACTCCTGACCCATTCATCATCATAGTTGGATAAGCCGTTGATCTTAGATAACAGCTCATCCGTAAGGTCGTTTGTGCTAAGTCCCTTCCCTTTGATCTTCTCGACAAACCTATCGTCAATCTGTCCGGACGTGTAATAACCTGACAAGATACTCGTGACCTCCGCAAGTATTTGTTTTTTCAAATCCAGCAACACTCCGGCCATATCCTTATCCTCTGTCATACCGGACAAGAACTCCACCACCTCCTGCCATCTGTTGATGATATTGTCCGCATCAGGATCTCCCGTTATAAACGTGGACAGATCGGAAGCAACTTTCCTTATGGCCGTGTCAAGATCCCCCTCTACCTCCTTCGCCCTGCTGATCTCGGAGGTTAAAGCCTCTCTTAACGCCGTGTCATCGTAATTACTCAATCCGTCGAGCTTTTCCAAAAGAGCGTCCGTCAAGTTGTTATCCGTATGCGTGTAATCGGCATCGGTTACGATATTATCCGGTAGAATGGGTATGCCTAACTCCTCTAGGGACTTATCCCCGACCAACTCAACCCCGTTGATCCGTGGTTTATTGGTCATACTTTCATAATCTCCGGTCCCTACGGCAGGAACGGATATATCTCCCGTTAGCTTTATCGTTGTCACCTTGACGCTGCCGCATCCCGTATCTCCACCGACGGAGCACGACCGTGGGATAAGACGGAACGCATCGCAAGCGTCTACGGTGTACATGCCCTCCTTCCCTTTGTTCTCGATAAGGGTCAGCGTATAGACACCGTTATAATCTTGGTCTTTACCTAGGTAGGTGAATCGTATCACGTTATCCCGGAAGTGGAGGTCTTTTACCGCCATCTTCTTATAGCCATTGGTCATGAAGACGCTAATGTTCTTGCCATCCAAAGACTCGGGCTTACCGTCCCGGAAGATGGTCCATTCTATATTGATGTCGTTTCCTATGCGAATAGCTTCCATATTATTGAAGGGTGAAGGGGTCTATTATTTTAAAAGATTCTCCATCTCCATTGGACACAATAATCTTTCCTTGGCAACTCTCGGAGATTTGAAAGACATAGTCTGATCCAGCTTTAAAAGATCCTAATACCGTACATCCTTTAAGAGAACCTGAAATTTGGAGTCTAGCCTGTCCTTCGATGTTAAATAGGTTATTAGTCACCATTAAATTTGCGCCATTCAATAATATATCTACATAATTATTTACCGTATTACCGCTAACTTCCATAGCGACATCATCTATACTAAGTCCATATCTCATATCATTAGTATCTATTTTTGAGCTAACGGTTCCTTTAACAGCTATGAAAAAAGACTTATTTGAGCTATTTTTCTTTATCCTGGCAGAACCTATCGATGGTTTTGCCACACTAAGGACATACACAGCAGTATTGGTTATACTATCAAGAATATATATTTCATTATTCATTGCCTTGCCATCCAAGGAAGCGTCCATAACCGAATCCTCGCTAATGTCATTATATGAATTTAAAAAAGTAAAAGTAAAAAACGGTACAGGACCATTTGTCACCTTTTTAAAAATATTTGAGTCTATTTTCCATTTTATGTTCTTAAAATCAAAATCAGCCTCATTTCCATATTCGTCTATAAGCCTATAAATATATCCTTTCCCACTCTCATGAGCGATTGGATACGATTTAGTATCATTATTGATATCATACCATATTTCCCAAGATCCTAGGTCTGATCCGGCGAAGTAATCATCACCTTCACGCATTATGGCAGATGCTTTACGTTCTAGTTTATTGGAAGATTTAGCCGTGACGATAATGTCAAAAGGTTTCTCCGCTGAAACAGCCTTGTATTTATCATTTACTTTAGTTACATAATCTGTGATCCTGTACTTGTTCCCTGCGACAAGAGAGCTTGCCTGAATCAAAGATACTATCTCCTGATAGGTTACAGAAATCATTGTTGAGCCGCCAGAACCAGCCAAATCATATTCTTGCCCATTTACATTTATTTTTCTGATTGTTCCCATATTTTTATTTATTTGATTGTTAATACTCCATCAGCAACCGTTGTTTGCGAATCGGAAATAAAAAAGGTTTCACCCGACACTTCCGCTTGTATATTTTTAGTAAAAACCAAAACACTACCTGAAACAAAAGCCTTTGTTATCCCAACTCCGGACTGTAACAAGGCTAACAAATCCTTTATCTGATTAGATTGCTCATCTATAATAGCCTTAAGCTCTTCGTTATTATTATTAAATTTATTGTTTAAACCTATAACTTTCGAATCTGTAGCATCATTTATCCTATCTTCCAAGCTAGGGATTAATACAGTTCCATCTTCCAATATAGACAAAGCGTTTTCTCGCGAGTTATCATCACGTCCTATCCCATAGGAAAACAGCACATTTTTATTATTTAGTGTTGGCTTATTAAAACGACCAAAAGAAACGCCATAATCCGAATTTACAAGCAGCCACTTCCCATGACAAAACGCCAACCTTGCAGGGGCTATATTACCTATAGTGCAATACTCTCCTCCTACATGCGAAAAAGAGCATCCCGGATAAACCTCATTACTATATCCTTCCACATGAACACAGAAGTTTTGGTCTGTATATTCTCTCCCCGAAAACAGAACATTATTGTATCCTTCCACATGATTTGCCTTATGTACAATTGGTGCACTATGCGAATAATACAAATCACCACATATATTATTATATCCTTCTACATGGCTTGTGTTATCACAAATAAAATTGTTAGCTCCCTCGAGGTGGCTTCGGGTGCCAATTGAAATGTTCAGAGCGAACTTCTCTCGTATAGATACAGCGTCAAAAAATAATGAGTGCTCAATATTTTCAGAGTTATAGACTCCGTAATCTTCTATGAAAGTCCTTAAAGAATCTCCACTCGTATCAAAAATAGGCCGATCCGCTCTGCCTCCTACGGCATTTTCAATAAAATAAGGCTGGGTGCCTATTGATTCTCCTTCTACATGCGAACCATCTCCTAAACAATAAGAATATAATCCCTCTACATGCGATTGCGCTCCTAAGCACCATGTTCCCCTGCCCTCGGCGTGACCCTCGCTAGCGAACACATTCGTTTCGTAACCCTCCGCATGCGCCCTAGGACCGGTAGCGTTGGTATTCATACCCTCTGCGTGGGCGTAATTTCCTGCCGCCTTGTTATTCTCATAGTCATTGAATATCTCGGCGTTCTTGTAACCCGAGTAGTTTTGACCTACACCAAAGGCAAGGCTGTCCAATTCGATAAAATCCCCGTTTGCGCTTTTATCAACGGAGGATTTAAAAATATAATATCTATCGGCTATGATATTATCCGTAGGGACAAACACGTTCCCCGCCCCATTTCCGTCTTGGCCGGGCTTGCCTTGTGGGATACCTAAATCCAAAGCATAAATAGGTATACCTTCTGGGGTCTCCCCTCTCAAGACAAAGCCAGCCGTTGCCGAGCTATTAAAAGGAAGGGTGGAGACCGTACCGATAGAGACGACCGGAGAATCTCCCGGAGTTCCCTTCGGACCGGTTAGCAAGGATAATTCCACCAACACATTCCATCCGGGATTTCCAACATACCTCCATTGGATATCCGTAGACGAAGAGGCTAGTTCTATCTCCCTACCGTCAAGTCCCTTAAGTATAGCCATGGGGACTCTCACTAATTCCTCCTTAGCGGAAATACCGGGCAAAGATGACACGGAGGATATAGAGTCAATCTCCTTGAACTGACTTAAATCCTTGGACTCCTCCGCTAAGATCTTTTTACTCTCAGCGGCGATCGCACGTAAATCCTCGGGCGTTAGAGTAAAGCCGGAAGACAATGTAAGATCCCCTACAGCCATATTATCGTATGTTATTCTTGTTTAAGGAAAATATTTGCCGCATCGTCTATCACGGTTGACAATATAGCCTTGCAGTCTTCGTCCGAGACTCCATCTTCCAAGACTATCGATTTCCTGCCTTTGTCCACAATGTTTACATAACCGAACCTAAGCTCTCCTTTTTTGACCGAGGCCAATACCTCTGTTACCTTTTCGCCCGCATTCCGTGTTGTCTCATAGGAGATATCATAATCTCCTACCGTGTTTTTGTATTTGCTTCTCAATACAGATGATAATGTTGATAGTGCCATGTTAATTTCCCCTTTCTATAATGTTATAAATTTGCCCGTTACGCTCGTAGGCCAGAGATCCCACACGTACCTCGTCCTTGATAAAAGAGCCTGTTATCCGGTCTATCCGCTCATCGGTCTTGACCGAGGCGGAATACTGTATCTTGATACCGGCCACGTCCGAGTCGCCGTTTATTGTCCTTGTGTCGCTCGTTATCTCCATGGTCTTACACGTTTAAAAGGTCGAAGATCTGCCCGAAAGCGCCGGCGGTCAATGTCCTGTTACAACATTTCTTTATCAATATGGATTCCTTGTCGCTGATGTCCATATCGCCATCGGCGGCGTTGATCCTTGTCATCAGCTTGTAGGACTCATATTTCTCGTCCTCGTTCATCTCATCGCCGGAAGAATAAAGCCTAGCGCATACGATATCCTTGATGACCTGAACTTTTCCGAACTCGTCCTTCATGTCTTCCCCCCTGAAGGTCTTTAGGGGCTTGTTGAAATTTACTTTCATGATTGATGTATTTTAATTGTTATATTATTCTATATAGAGAAGTCTCGTAGCGGAATCCCATTTGACATTATATCTCGTTCCAGATGTGGATTCAGTGTTTACTTGTGTTACCGAAGGCATTAAGCCCATACGCAAGACAGTACGCCATATTCCGGGTGAGTCATTAGAGAACTTCTTTGTCCCAAGCTGTATATCTCTTATTCCATGCTTGCAATACAAAAAATTCATAAAACCACTATCATTTCTGGTAGACTCACATTCTAATTTTACCATATCAGAATCGTCCGCGTTAGTGACCGCTACTTTTATGGCGGTTCTCGGGACTTCGACCATAGTTCTTATCGCCAGTGATTTTTTGATGAACAAGGACGCTGTCCCCGCATCATTCGTTGTCCTATAATTATATCCTACGCTCAGTTTATACGTTGACTCATTGCTATCAGATATCCCGATCTCACATCTGCTTGAGTCCATGTACATCTTATAACTCCCGTAATATTCATTATTCGCTGTTCCATAAAGCTGATTATTGTTAATCGTAAATCCTCCAATTGTACCCCTTACTGCGTCCAAACTGGTTGCGTATAGATTATCTACGTCGATCATAGATGTCTTGATATATCCATTAACTATCACAGTGGCAGAAGTTAAGGCCTTTATTATGCTAGCCTCCTTACTCCATGCAGGAAGATTGTTAATAGCTTCTTGCGCTGATCCGGCTGTAGTTACGGCTTTAGCGGCATTTGATATGGCCGTAGCTGCGTCTTGAATAGCCTTGGAAGCGTTTGAATATGCTGTACTGGCAGTCGATTCGGCAGACGAAGCCTTACTCCATGCGCTAGAAGCGTCAGACAAGGCTTCGTTAGCTTTCGATAGAGCCGAACTAGCATTACTGCTAGCGTTATTGATCGTATTTTTGACATCCGTATTGAACATATTGAATGTCACCGCCCCTACAAGATTGATCCTCTCCGCCTTGATCGTGGTGGTGGTTGCCGTCTGGTTGATATACGATATGATATTATCGCCGTTCTCCAAGCTCTTGGCGGCGAACAACGTATTTCCCTGCGTAGTGTTGATCCATCCCGCCGTGTCTATCTCATTCCTTATATTATCCACCCTCGTTGATATGGCCGATATTTGCCCTGCGGTGATATTCAATTGAGAATCATACTTGGTATACACCTTACCTGTTTCCTCATCCACATAATCCTTCGTTGCCGCCAGCTTGATAGACTCTTCTGTTTGCTCTATCCTTGTCTCCAACCTGATAATGGCATCCGCCAAGTTATCGATAAACAAGGAAACACCATAAATCAGTATTTCCCCATCGAAAGATATACGGAAATCGCCACGTTCGTCCCATTTCCCCGCTTTCGAAAGCTTACGATACGAGGATGATGGTTCCAAGGACATGGAGACATAAAGGCTTGATCCCTCGAAACCTGCGGTCAATATCCCCGCCTTAACAACCCGGTAATGTAATGAGAAGGAATAGTCATACTCGGTCGCCTCGGTCTCATGTGACGGTATGTTTATAACGTCATTCCGCTGGAGGATATACGAGTCACTGATACGTAAGACATTTCTGTTGCCGTCTTGATAAATATCTGAAACTCCCCTCTTCTCTGACAGGAAAGAATCATTGGCGTAAATAAACGATCCGTCATGTCCCCAAAAACTTATTGAGTTCTCTGTCACCCAATAGTCCGTATTTTGGGAGAATGAGCTATTTTTCAATATATTGCCCGGCTCTAAGGATATATCGTTCCTGATGCCTTCGATTGAACTCTCGAATTTCCCGTTCATTATGGAAAATTCCTGCTCGATCGTATTACCTGTATCAAGGATGTAGGTCGAATTTTCAAAGTAAGCCCCGTTACCGTAAATCCCCCAAACACCGGTCAAATCTATACCGCTCTTGGTCCTTATCCCCGAAAGATTGCCGACACGTGCCTTGGTAGCATTATCGGGATCGGTCTTCATTCCATACACGACATCCATATACGGAGCTCCCACCACGTCAATCGTAGTGATCTTGACAATACCCTTTCTGGTAGAATCGGCCACGCTATCTACACGGGTCAATACATCGCCTTGCGCAATGTCGGCTTTATCACCGGCAAAGTTGACAAACGTAATCCAGTCTAAACGATTTTCGCCGTCCGACAAATTACCGATGCCGACTTGATCAACCCGAAGTTCGTATTGCTTGATGATATTGTAATCATTCTCCACAGTCGGCATTCCCCCGAAACGCTGGACCATCAAGATATCCCCCGAACGGAACGGATTGTAGAGTAAGCCATTCCCCGTGTCCAAGTAAATCCTTCCAGTGGCATGGTCATAATACTCCACCTTCATCATCCCGGAGAATATCACGTTGTCATTTTCCCGTCGAAGCTGTGAGACAATGAACTCTTAGAGCGTGAGACTGCCTGTAACATTTATATCGTCTATCTCTAGACGATATTTCTGCTCCTCTACACCTGCCGAGTTAACCCGTTTGTATGGCGCAATATCCCAGCCGAAGCCATTGGGGAAGCCCGATATAAACGTATGGGACCCCACTCGTTTCTTGAATAAAACATTCCCACGGAACCATGACTCATCAAATATGGCACGACCGTCGGCCTTGATCTCCCAGCCCTTGCCATCCATGCCGTCAAGGAAGATGGAGGAGCCTATCTTCTTGTCGAAGATGATCTCACCATGAGCCGTGTCATTGACATCCTTCCTTAAATATTTCTTATTAAGTTCTTCGGGCGATAATCCCCCCCCAATGACATATCCTCCTTTGGAAACGGACCCTTCATTTCTGACGTTGTCAATGGCATCCCAAATTTTATCAATCGTACTAGCTATCGGTTTATCGCTAAGGGATATCTCATAAACCGGGATAACCCCACCTTCTTTTATGGATAAGCTCTGGATAATAATGCTATAATCTGTTCCAAAATCAGCGCCATACAATGGGAGTCTCATGCCTTCCCTAATCAAATCGTGCAGATTCCCGTTTCGAGCCATGTATATCTCATCTACTCCTATATCGTAAGTATAGGTCACATGATCATGCTCAGCCAGATAGGAAGTAGCCGCATTTAATAGCTTATCTTCCGCATATTTTACATATTTATCTGGCATCGTGATATTCAGCAAGATAAAACGATCTCCCGTTGACAGATTCTGTCCGGCATTAGGGACTTGGAAGTTGTCTCTTGTGGATTTGTTAAGCGTTATCTCATAGTTACCGTTCTCCAATTGAATCACTTCCACAATCTCGAACTCATAACCTGTCAAATTTCCGCTTCGTATTGATATCGTCGCCGTCTCTGAGGACAAGTAATCTTTGATATTGAATCCGATGTTCTTGATCGTCACCTTGAAAGAACCCGACGTCTCTGTTTCTTCCGTTATTTTCTCAGCGGAGACAAGCTCATCTATTCGTCCTATACCGGGTAACTCCACACCCGCTATAGAAGGATAGATATCCTCAAATAATTGGGTGTATTCCCTTACCCCATAAGCGGAGATATTTTTCGATTCAATATAGCTCTTGCCTGTCTCCAGATAACCGGGTAACATCAAGTTCCTCTTGCCAGAGAAGTCCGATTCTCGCTTATTGTAATCGGAAGGTATATTGCGTTCGCCCCCATAAGCGTACAACCTAGTGACAATCGCCTCGTCAGCATTGACATCCCTAGTTATCTGGTATAAACCGTTATCCTTACCGTAATAAAAAGTATGATTCAAGGAATCTTCCGGGTATCCGATCCTCACCCTTCTCTTGGTAACGAGGAAATTTAGCCCAAACTCCTTATTGATCATCACGAGGGCATTCCAGCAAGAGGTATTGTCTATCTGTATTTCTGCCTCCTCGGTCTCAACGCCCTCATAGACATCGATAGTCCATCCCGGATAATCACGGTTCATGTTCGCCTGTATCCTCTCGGCAAAGGTCTTGACGGTACCTACAAATGAGAAAGACGGACTAGGCTGGTAATGATAATCATTGCCATACGGGACATAATCCAATAACTGACAATTCTGTAACTCTACATCTACCGTATTGAATACCAAATCATACTCAAAGGCGTCTTGAGCACTGCCAGAAGAAGCGCTCTTCGTTTGGGAAGGGATATAATATAAATAGAAAACCTCTCCCCTATAAGTCAAATAGTCGCCTATAGCGAAATTTATCACGACTGGGGATTCGAACGAACAGGATATTGTCCTTTCGCCCATAAACGATCCGTTATACTCTAGTTCCTTGATCGTACAACGTTTTATTTCACCTGTCTTATCGTAAACAATCCACCCCATACTACCTAATGATAAATTGCTCCTCCGGTTTGGTCACCCTAAATTTCATCTTAAACTCAGCGACATCCCCTAACCTTACATCGCTCGTAAAATCAAAATCGCTGAACCCTTTAAAGTAAGCCCCCTTGCATCCTGTATATGAGTAGGGAGAGTATATGTTTAGCTCTGAGCCATTGGTTGTCATATATTTGAACAGGGATTCTTGCTTGGCCATAAAAGAGCCTTGCGAACCTTTATAAACCACGGATATCTCAATGTCATAAGCTTTTAATTTAGCCACGTCCGGGAAATAAACGTCCTCTCCGTCCTCATCCTTCCAGTCACGGGAAGGCAACTCCTTTGTCTCAAGAGGGACGAATAATGGCACGCTGGTAGTCTTGACGCCAAAGTCAGCGTATAGATCCTTCGTTTCCGATCCATTCGCCTTTTGAAATATCAGTGTATCTCTATCTGTTCCCATAACAAAAAAAGAGAACCTACAACAGGATGGAATCAACCATCATGTCATAGGCTCTCTTCGAAGCTCTTGTTTATTATGAAAGCAAATATAGATAATATTTATATCACAACAAAACAATATAGATAATATCTATGCAATATATTAATCTTTTGGTCTTGATTTCTCGATATCCATCAAGAAGTCCCTCACGCAAGACATGGCTCTTATCTTGTTCATGAATCTATCATAGGTCTTTTTATTCCATTCCTTGTGATCCGGCATCCAGTCATTGAATATCTCCATGTAGACCACCTCTTGAGATCTGTCCTGTACGGTGACGCATAAACCGCCCGTCTCCGTCATTATGCCTATTTATATATACCGGTTTCTTTCCGATCATACACTCCAACGCAATCCTTTGTACGTTCTTCAATACTTCTATCGTTTCCATATTCCTTATATTATTAATGTATAGTTATCAATCACCCGAATAAATCCTGTTACCATACAAGCTACCCTTACCTACATGAGATAAGACAACATGCTTGCGATACTCGATGCGTCTAGCTTCTTCCTCTGCCAATCTCTTAGCCTTGGCCTCCTTATTCTCTATCTCTATCTTGGCGTTATTCCATGCTATAGAAAGACACTTGCCAAAAGACCAAGAGAATTTGCGGTAGTGTCTGAATAACCTCCATGCGTCTTTCATGATCTCACTCTTGTTGTATTTCTGTGTTGCCATTGTGCTGTTGTTTTATTTTGACGATGCAAATGCAATGTATATAACATTACCATGCAAGACAAAAGCAATAACACAGCATTACTTTAATATTAATTAGTAATATAAGTAACATTACTTATATAAGTATGTGTAATTTTGTAGCATTAAAATTCGGATATATGGATAATATTGAAGCATTACTAAAAGAAAAAGGATTGACTAAAACGGCTTTCTCTGATTTACTCGGTATCAAAAAGCAAAATCTAAATGGATTAATGAAGAACCCCACTTTAGAGACCATAAAAAGATTTGCTTCTGTTCTGGGTGTTGAAACATGGCAACTTTTCGCCTCCCCCTCCGAAGTACAAAAAGAGACTGATGGTGGGTATAAGTGCCCTAATTGCGGGCATCCATTGAAGATAAAGGTGGAATGACCTCAAAATAAAAATCACGAAAGTTTGTTTTCTGCATACAAATGACAAATAAAAATATAAAAACCTCAATATGTTATATAACACGCTCTACATTCCTTTGCTTACTTTATATTATTGTAAATTTGTTTAATTCAAAAACGCATAAATAGAATCTATTTAAATACTTTAAACATCATGGGAATATTTGACTACTTTAAGCTGCCGTTTAGGAGACATAATATTAAGGCAGATGCGCAAGGGGAAAATATCAATCAGATAGAAAAAGAGAGCCAACCGATATACGTAGAGAATCTTCCTAAAGAACATATAGAGAATAAAATCGAATTAAAGGACTCATATCCAAAATCGTATATACCCATTGACAGCTTTACTGCGTCTAAAGTAAAGCCCATAAACAAAGCAGAGCACCCTATTGATACAAAAGAAAAATATATTGAGGTAAAGGGAGAAGTGGTTGTTTTAGATAATTTGGATGCTAATCAATCAATAAGATCGGCTACAAACGTAAGCATGAACAAAGAAGTAGCAAAGACAAACAACAATAATACAACTGTTAAACGTAAAAAAAGAAAAACGATAGATCAGAATATAGATCTTTTAGAAAACGAAGAAGATACAAAATATAAGGAGGATGAATTAAATGAGGAACAAAAAGCCGCCGTATCTTTCGAAGGGAAACATTTACTTGTGCTTGCAGGAGCAGGAACGGGTAAAACTAAAACTATTATATCAAGAGCTTTGCATCTTGTCAATAAGGGGGTATCCCCTTCTAAAATATTGATTTTATCTTTCACAAGAAAATCTGCCTATGAAATAGTTAGTCGTATAAAATCTTTAAACGCTAAATCCATAGGAATTACCGGGCAGACTTTTCATTCTTGGTGTATGGGAATCATAAAAAGCAATCCTAATATCTTTGAATGCTCAAACTCCACATGCTTAGATGAAGAAGATAGAGAGAGTGCTATAAAGCTGTTATGTGGAAAAAAATTTAAAGATAAAGATGACAATAAAATCTCTCCCGCTCTTATAGTAAACATATATTCATATTCTTTAAACGCAAAATGTTCTCTGAGTGAATCCATAAGAGTAAAAGCTTATGATAATGGAAATATAAACTTACTGAAAGATCAAATAGAAAAAAACAAACCTATATATGAGGATATTATCAAAAAATATATTACATATAAACAAGAACATAATTATATAGACTATGATGACATATTAAAAATTGTTGCTGTAGGATTAAAAAAGAATCCTAATATAGCTCAATTTATAGCATCAAGATACGAGCATATACTTGTGGATGAAATGCAAGATACAAACCCTCTGCAATATGAATTGCTGTCTTCATTTTATGATTACTGCCATCTTTTTTGTGTAGGAGATGACGCTCAATCAATATATGGTTTTCGAGGTGCAGATTTTAAGACCATGCACAGTTTTACTAAAATAGTACCAGATTCACAATCTTTAAAATTATCATTAAATTATAGATCAACTCAGGAAATATTAGACATATCTAACTGGGTTTTATCCGAATCTCCTCTAAAATACGACAAAGAGTTAAAATCTTTTAAAGGGCATGGAGATAAACCTAAAATGATACATGTAAACAACGATTGGGATGAAGCAAACCATATAACAGATGATATACTTATATCAATAAACGAAAGAGGATATGAATATAAAGATCATTTGGTTTTATCTAGATCTAACTCTGGATTAAAAAAAATTGAAGCTTGTTGTTTATCTAAGAAAATACCTTATAAAATATTTGGAGGAACACAATTAATGCAATCAAAACATGTTAGGGATGTTATGTCAGCTCTTAGAATTGCAGCAAACTTCCATGACGAATTGGCTTGGGTAAGATATTTACATTTATGGGCTGGCATAGGAGATGCTACTACAGCAAAGATTATACAGCATTTATATGGATGCCAAACCTTGAATAACTGCGTGTCAAGATTAAAAGGTTTAAATTTACAACTTGAAATACACAAAACATTAGAAAGTATAGACGGATTACAATCAAATCCTTCAAAGGCCATAAAAGTAACATTAGATATTATGTCACCACGATTAAAAGAATTATACAAAGATAACGAGTGGAATAGCAGGAAAAAAGACTTTAAACTACTAAAAGAAATAGCGCAAGATAGTGGAAGTATTGGCGAATTTATAGCGGAATACATTCTTGATCCTAAATTAGGAACATACAATAAGGGTGGAGGAAAAGAAGAAGATTTTGTGACATTATCAACAATACATTCAGCAAAAGGATTAGAAGCAGCAAATTGCTACATAGTGAACGTGTCTCCTTATTCATATCCAACCCCAAGAGCCATCTTGAATGGTATAGATGCTATTGAGGAAGAAAGAAGATGTTTATATGTTGCTTTAACAAGAGCTAAAGACAAACTTTATTTATATAGAAATATTTTAGCAACATCCATTGAAGAAAGTAGAATTTCTTTTGATTCTTATAATGAAATTATAGAAAAAGGAATGTGTTTTATACAACGCAAATTCGGAACTAAAATAAAAATTGTAAACATAAAAGAAGAAAATGAGCCTATTGTATATTTTGTAATACAAGGGGATGAAAGTAATATACATAGTATATCCGAATGGGCATTTCGAAAAGCTTATGTCACAGAAGAAGATTATAATGCGTCAAATGCTGGACTATTTTATTTCTTAAATAATGTCCCTTATGATATAATAACTATGGAATATTTAAACTCCTCGGTTCAGTTTGAAAATAGGGAATATAATGAATCTAAAATTTCAACCGACTTTAACGATTTTGATTTTAATTAGACAATTTGTCCATCTATCCAATACAAGCCCGGTCATCCGGGCTTTTTTTTCCCCTTACAGGTAATCCCTAGTTACAAAACGATAAAAAGCGACAGAATCAAATCCAGCCGCTTTGTCGGTGATGGTTCAAGAGCAGATGCCTACATTATATAGATAAAATCTATAATATTATACACACATATAAATAACATCTATATACATCGTTTTTTATACCTTATTTATTCTAATTTGATTTAAACAATATTAAATAACAATCTAACTAACATGGTTTCTGATACAAAGTAACGTAACTTTGTTGCGCAATCTTATTGATCAACTTAAATTCATAAGAATATGATTCGTACAATTCCTAATCCAATAATTAGCGTCGATGATGTTAGACGCTTTAGAGATGTTATGCGAAAATGCGTAACAGGGGATTTTACGGATGAAGAAAAAGAAAATATCAGACTCCGTAAAATCGAGATGAAAAGAGTAGATGACATTGTAAGACAGAACAATGGAGGTAAAAACCCTATCCTCGGATATTAATTATTCGGTTCATTTTCTCTCTGAGAAAGATGATCTTTCTGAATTTTCATGTGGTAACAACGAATTAGATAAATTCTTTCATGAGGAGGTATTCATTTGCATGAAGTATAAGTATGTTACAGCATACTGTGTTAAAGATAAAAACGGATTGATCATTTCTTTGTTCACACTGGCTCATGACGCCGTAATACTATCCTCAGAAGAGGATAAAGAGGATTTCATATCAGAGTCTTCGATGAGTATCAGTGAAGAATATATAGGTACATTCAAGAATCAATCCGCTTTTCCCGCCGTAAATACTGGACATTTAGCCGTAAGGAAGGAATTGCAGAGCGAGGGAATTGGAACATTTGTCATTAACTTTGTGACTAATACATTCGTTGACTACAAAATAAGCGGATGTCAATTTATAACTGTTGATTCCATTAATACCCCTAGAACAAATAAATTCTATGTGAAAAATGGATTTATCAACCAAACCAACAATGATACATGTAATTCTACAAGAAGAATGTACTTACCACTTAGAATATACCAAGATAAATAGATAAAATCTATATCAATCCAATATAATATAGATTTTATCTATAATAAAAATAATCCAAAGACTTCAATATATCTCCTCTCCATTAAATACCTGCCCACGAATCATAACTTTGCGAATTACCCTCACCAGTTCACATGGGGTATCAATAAAGCTATCGTCATAGGCGTAAACCGTACACGTGCCATTGTTGGACAAGACAGATAATCTAGATTGGTCATAGCATTCCACGTTCACGTAAGAATGTAACCCGCATTCCATATTAATGCTAGTGTTATTGAAACAGTATAATTTAACCGTAGCCCAATCCTTTATCTTAATCACCCCGGAAGAATCTCCAATGACAAATACGGAGTCTTCCGATCCTAGTTCGGCATTGATCTGACGATCTAAAAAAATCCGGTTGTCTTCCAGTTTTTTCAAATCCTGCTCGGAGGCGAAATAACGTCTTACGATCTCCAACGCCGGAGTGGAATGTTCCATGAAATACTCCGGCCATCGTTTCCAGACCTTGATGATCATATCAACATCCTTATTGCTTCTTCCCCACAATCTCCTGCCGCTGGAACAAACCCCTAAATCGGCAAGTTCGCTAAATAATTTGTTTGTATCCATGATTATATATTATTGAATTCTTACAGCTTTCCCGCCCTTTCCTTGTACGATCACGCTTGATAAAGCGTTTTGTATTACGGTTGAGCTCTTCTGTATCTCAATCGCCGCATCAGCGCTCGCCTTTGTGTTCGCAGCGATAGCGTTAAGCTGTTGTAGCTGCGCTTGCGCCGTAATGCTCATCGTAGGTAACAGGTTCCCCGCAATATTCTCCAACAAGTTACGCTTTACGCTCACGTCATGACGGATAGCGTTCAGATAACTACCTAATAAGTTTGCCGTGTCCTCTGTCACTCCTTTGATGCTTGCCGAAAGACCTTTCTTATCACTGTCACCAGTCGTATCGGTAAGGGTTATCCCTGCCTTCTCTGCCGCCTCATTCAAATACTCCCAAACCTTCTGGCTTTGCCCTATGACATCTCTCAACCCGGATAATTCCGTGACAAGGCCTGACATATCGCTTCCAGACATTGTCCCGTCGCCCAAAATCCCGCCTTTCCCATCCTTACCAAACAAATACTCTCTCAGGGAACTCATGGCGGTCTCTATGTATTGGGTTTGAAGTATATTTTTCAAAACATTCTTCATTATATCAGCTACGGTCTTGTCAAAGGCTTCCGCCGCATCCTCCCCAGAGGCGAATGCGTCAACCAGAGAATCAGCGATGCTACCGGCCCAGTCTTTCAGGTCTATATCGTACAAGTCTTTCGCTAAATCCTCATAGAAATATCTCAGTTGATCGTCAAGCTCAGCTATCTGCTGTTTATAATCCTCTATTTTTGATTGATCCGTTTTTTTCTTATCCTCCTCGGCTAGCATCTGCCTCTCAATCTCTTCCCTCTGGCGTTGAAGGTTTCGAACCATTTCATCCGTTTGTTTCTCTGAAGCCTCTCCCAACTGCCTTTCAATTTCCTTTTGCAAATTTGTATAGGCGTTTTGTAGCTTTTGCACCTCCAACTGGGATCTTTTAATCGCCCTATCCAGCCTCCTGTCATGGAATTGCGCTATCTTGCCTACAATATTCGGGATAAAGGAAAGAGCGGACGCAGCCATTTGTATCGGGTTTCCACTGGTCAATCCTTGAGTTAGACTTCCAAGCTCACCTAACATGTCTCCAGCAAAAGATAAGGTGTCGGATACTCCCTCGTTCCCTAAAGAGTCAAACATACCAGACCAAGCGTCAGTAACCTCCTTGATCATTTGAGCCGCATCATTGGCGTACTGCCCTAAAGAGGACAAAGCCTCTTTCTTCTCTTCCTCATTTCCTTCCTTTAGGGCCTTATTATATTCATCAAGACTGTCCTTGATTCCTTGAAAGGGATTTTGTTTATTCAGCTTTCTTTCTTCCTGAGAGACTTGCTTCACTAATCTCAAATACGTCTCCAAGGAAACGGTAGTCTTCTTTATGTCATCATTCTCATCCTTATAGGATAGGACATATTGGGATTCCCCGGTTTTAGGATTCTTGATTTCTTCCACCGTATCCATCATCTTTTTAGCCTCAGATACGACTTTTCTCATATTGGAATAACCAAGAGCGGCGGTATCCCCGAACAGCTTCTGCCATATGGGAGATAACTTGATAGACTCTTCCCGTAAAGATTGAATCTGCTGGGCATATTCTTTAATGACCCCTGCGTCCAAAGTCTTTTGTCCCTCCTCTGACAGGGACTTATAATAATCGGTATTCCTGAGATTGGATAACATGTCCTCTCTCTTATTCTCGAGCGCCTTTATCTTCTCGTTAGCGTCAGCGTATTTCTGCACCATGGTCAAGGCATCTTGGATAACCGCCTCCGAGCCGCTCCTCGTGGCTTCCCTTATCTTATCAACGATTTCCTTCGCTATACCGCTAGTGTCACCTAACATTTCCTTCAGCTTGCTTTCTGATAAATCGCTTAGCTCCTCATATGTCTTTCCTGTTTTCTCTAATAGGACTTCCCTTAAATGATCCGCTTGGGAGTTTATACCATCCATCGATGATGCGTCCGTGCCAAAAGCTACCTTTAACGACGCCTGTTTATCCCCGGTGATATCAAATATCTGTTTGTACAGATTCCATTTTCTCGTACTCTCCTCGACTTGTCTGCGAATAACCTCCATCGCTTCCGAGGAGCTACGTTTGATGCTATCCAGATCGATATCCGTGTACATCTTCTCAATCTCCTTGTTGACCTTGATCCGATCCTTGTTATCTCCCATTACCTTTTGCAACTCAGACTGGACATTCTTCAGAGACTCCTTGAATTTATAGGGATCAAAATTCAAGCCGGCGAAACGGGTGTCTTCGTTTACCGCCTTCGTGGCGCCCTCCTTTCCAAGCAATGAAACGTATTTATTATATGTGTCCATCGCTTCTTTTATCAGACGAACTTGCTCCTGAAATTTCTCGGCTATAGGATCTTTGCCTTTTTTCTTGCCACTCACGGATATATTGAACTTGTCAACGACCGATTGAAGCTCTTGGATACGCCTCTTGTCCGCCTTTATATCATCCTCAGAGAAAAGTCCTTTTGTCCCCTCTTTCCGGGCCAGTTCGTCTTTTGCGTCGCTCAACTCATCCTTTAGTTTCTTTAGCCATGCGGCGTAATCATCATCCTCTTTTGGCACTAGGAGCTTCAAGCTATTATTCCCGGACACGAAATCCGATACGGACTTTCTCCATCCTTTTAATTCCTCTTTCAATCCATTGATATTCTTGTCACTTTTGCCTAAATTATCAAGGAATTCTTTCGTATTTTTAGAAGACTCCTCTAATCTTTTTAATTCATCTTCGTACTTTATGACATTATCGGCCATTTCGGCGAGATCCTTGTCTGTCACATAGCCAAAATAAAAGATATCTTCCATATTGGTGGCCTCCCCGACATGGAAGCGTCCGCTTCCGTTGCTGATCACCATGTTTATGTATTTGATCTTGTCCCGAAGCTCTTGTGCCCTCTCTTCCGCCTCTTTTAAGCCTTGGCGTGCTGATATTTCATAATTACGCTTTTGTTCGGCATTCAATTCTCGCATTTTCTGAACAGACAACTGTAATGATCCACTATAAGCGTTCACCTCCATGGAAGCACCCTTAAAATGAGATTTAAGAGAGGTTGTTATGGTTTCCAATCTCTTTGATTCCTCGGTTGTCTTATTCTGCTTGTTAGATAATAACTCGTATTCATCTATTAGCTTTTCCATACCCTTATTTTCCTCGAAATTGGTTTGGAGCTTACCAAGCGATTCATTTAGGTCCGTTATTATTTCTTGCGTGCCCTTAGCTTTATCCGAAAATAAAAAGAATGCACCGGTCAATCCGGCAATAGCAGTTGCAATGATTACAAAAGGATTTGATTTTGTGACAGCATTAAGGACTCCCATCGCAACGGATTGCGCCTTCGTTGCTTGCGATAATCCCCGCATGGCTCTTGTCAAATTGGTTATTGTCTGTAATTGTTCTAATGCAAGCCATGCTTTTGAAGCCGCGGTAAGCAATAAGATTGCGGCCTTATAACTTCCATAAGCGGAAACCGCACTCAATATATATTTAGATAACTCCTCCCAATTACTCATCGTATCGGTTATCAGGTCAAGCCCTTTACTTAGCGTGCTATTGTTACTCTGTGCTATATCTGCGAGCATCACATCGTAAGCGTCACGTAGGTTCGCTAATTTACCGGCGAGAGTATCGGCTAGAGCGCCTTGCATGTTATAGAATTGACCGCCTTCATTCGTCAAGTCCCAAAGGACATCCTTAACCATCTGGAAAGAGACCTCTCTTCTGGATATTTTATCAAAGACATCTCCTACTGTTATTCCGGTTTCACCTAGCTCCTCAAACTTTTTTCTTAGTTGTTCCAACAACGGAATGCCGGCCTCCGTGAACTGACGCAACTCTGTCCCTTTCAAGAACTCGGCGGATCGCACCTGTCCATAAGCTAGGATGATACGCCCCATATCCACACCTACGCCGGCGGAGATATCCGCTAAGCGTTTTGTCGTATCATACATCTCCTCATAAGGGATATTAAAGGCGGCAAGCTGTTTCGTATATCTGGCGAGTTCCTTGAACTCAAAAGGGGAAACGACCGCAAGCTCCTTGATCTGGCCAAACAGTACGTCCGCCTTGGTAGCGTCCTTAAACATGGTCTGTAACGCCACACGCTGCTTCTGGAACTCTCCGCCTATCTCGATTATTTGAGTCAAGAATCTTTCTGCCGCATATACGGAATATATATTCGCCAACTGATTGCGGAGTTGAACCGCAAGGTTGAATTGCGTACGCATATTCTTGGTTATTCCTCCAAGGGATCCTGCGTACTTACTTGCGGAAGAGGACGTATTACTATACTCCCCCCGCAGCTTTCTGACTTGCCGGCTTTCATCATATGAGTTCTGGATGCGCTTGTTTATCTCCTCGATCCGTTTAGCACGGACATCACTTGCGGAGACATTCGTATTTATCCCGGCCTTGGCAATTGCGTCTTGAATAAGTTTAGTGGTATTAGCCTTATCCACGACGACATCAATCTTAAACTGTTGCCCTCTTAAAGCGTTCTCTATAGAGGATTTCAAAGATTGGCCATTTAAACCGACTTGAATATCCAAGTCTTTCAAACGTTTCTCTACAGCTTTTATATCTTTATCTGTCAGTTCTTTTAATCCTAATTCGAACCATAGTTTACCAAGACTTCCCATAATGCCTCTACTTTTTTATTATAAACTGGGAAAGATCGATTACAGGCTTTGATCCATCCTTATATTTATCTTCCCATTCTTTTGTTTTCTTGAATACTTGTTGCTTGCTTGGGCGCTTAGAGTCACGACCTCTCTTATCTCTCTTCCCGTCTTTGTCCATCCCGTAATTTATCACAGGCTTGTCTATAGTAAGAAGCTCGATCTGAGCGCAAGAAAGGACGCATCTGTACTCATACATAGGAATGGTCAAAAAACCGAAAAAGAAAGACCTCGAAGCCATTAAATTAGGGTGCTTCTCACCTATTGTCCATGCTTCTCCGTACGCTGTTCGAGAAGGATACGATCGGCTTCCTCCTTCTTCAAATTCATCTTCGAGTCTCTCATCGCGGTCGCTAATATGATACACATCCAATAGTCCTGTATGAGCGACGCTTCTTTTTTTTTACCTTCCGTAATGATGGCCGCTAGAACCTCCGATGGTACATAATGATAAAGAACTCTCCATAGTATACGATAAAGCAATACAATTGACATTAAACCATTCAAAAGTATCAAGGCCGCCGTCTTGGCCGGAACCTCATTGTCGTTTTTACAGTTCAAGGCCACGTCGGTGATCTTCTCCAACGTATAAGGGCGCATCCATCCAATCTTGAAGTTTATCCTTCCCCATCGTATCGTGCTCTTCTCTAAAATTCATACGTTTTCCACCCTCTTTACACTGTTACACTGCTTGTCCTTAAATAACGCAGATTACAAAAATGCAAACAACAAAACGGTGTGAGCAATGCCCAGTTCCGCATATTCAGCGCGTTCATTGCCTATCGCCTATATACGATTAAG
>ENA-ORLY01002022-ORLY01002022.1-human-gut-metagenome-genome-assembly--contig:-NODE-2022-length-21260-cov-3.508804_pt1 | contig 21260 bp, 47 predicted proteins | sample MGYA00243071_ERZ508832 | MGnify/ENA primary metagenome ERZ508832 (study PRJEB26277, sample SAMN04329777) | human gut metagenome | biome: human-associated habitat | host: Homo sapiens | place: USA... | reverse complement strand
AAAAATTAGATAATTTAAAATTGATGCATTATGATGCATTAGAATTATTAAATGTTTTTGAAAAAGGAGAAATTGATCACTTATTTTTAAATTTTAGTGATCCATGGCCTAAAAAAAGACATGCTAAAAGACGTTTAACATCTCCTGATTTTTTAAATGTTTATCGTCAATTATTAAAAAAAGATGGCTTAATTGAATTTAAAACAGATAATAGAGGATTATTTGAATATTCATTACAATCTGTTACAGAAAATCATTATCATCTTGATTACGTGAGTTTAGATTTACATAATTCGCCTGAAGCTGAAGATAATATTATGACAGAATATGGTACGTATAAACTTAATAATATAATCAATAATTCAGATACACTTATTATATCATATAAATTTATAGCTAATCAAGAAATTACTGATATTAAATATTTATCTGATATAACTTTTAATGAGTTAAATTGTACATTTTTAGATATATTTGAAAATGCAGTTACAGCATCCATTAAAGATTTATTACCAGAATATAAAAAATCTGCATATATAACTAACTTAAGGGAAATGATTCATGTAATTGACAATATAAATGGAGAATCTAACATACCAGAAGAAATTCAGTTAAAGATGAATATAGCAGATTTGTAATTAACAAAAATTAAAGTGAGTAAGAACTATTTAATTTATAATAGTGGATGAGAAAAATACTTAGCGTAGAAATACGTTAAGTATTTGTTGCAATATTTTAAAGAGGCGATTAAAATGACATGGAATGAAATTAAAAACAATATTATATCTGATCCTGAAATAGCTAAAATATTATATAATTTAGATGAATGCTATTTTGAAGAAAATGTTATGATTGATCAAATAGATGGCTATGATGAATCTGAAAAACAAGAGATTATAGATGAATATACTACTATAGGATGTATTATTAAAAATAATAATATATATTTTCCAGCTAAATTACCTTTTAAATTAGAAATTGGATCAAAAGGAGATCCAAATGATTTTTATATTTCTAGAAAAGGTGTATCAATAGGAATATATTATCCAAATGAATTAGAAGTAAATATTGAAACAACTGAAAATGGTAAAAAAAATTATAGAATTATCAAAAGCACTTTATACTACAGTTTTAAATGCTTATGATATTGTAAAGACCACTGAAAACATATTTAAAATAAATATTATTAAAGATAAATAGAAAGGAGATGCTAAAATGTATTCAAGAGAAGTATTATCAAAATATATAGATGTAGCTCTTCAAGCAGATGCAGCTAATAATGTAGTATCTGAACTTATGAGTGAACTTGAACAAATTCCAGTAGAATTTCAGGGAGATGAAATTTCTACAGAAGATTTACCAAATTATTTAGATGATAATGAAATTTTCACTGAAAATCCTCAGTATAAAACACAAGCAAAAGATTTTAATATTTTTGATAATGAAGGAAGACTTATTTTAACTGTTTCACCTGATAGAACAGTTTATGGTAGAGGTAGTTTAAGATTTACTGTTCCTCTTTCATGTCCTGAGGATAAAGAAGCTTTTCTCGATTTCTGTGATAGACTTCAAAGAAATAGCGCAGTTAAATATCCAAAGGAGGATTAATATAATGAATGTTATTTATGAAGCATTTTTTGTTATAGATGCTTTAGATAGTTGTTTAGAAAAAATATAGAAAACAAACACATAACCAATGAATTTAGACCAAATAAATCTCATGAAGAATTATACGGATGTGAAGCAAAATTTATAGTAACAGGTTATGGAAATGATGGAGTGAATGAAGGTTATAAAATAAAACTAATTTCATGTAAATCAGATGATTTAATAAAATTATATAATAATATTGTTATTCCACATATTACATTATCTGTATATAAAAAGGTAAACCATTCAATACATCAAAGTTAACATTTGAGCCAGTTGAAAATTTTACATAAAAACTTGACAGAAAGATTCCACATTTCAAGATGGAGTTAGTTCACATATAAATTATTTTATGATATAATGTATTTACAATAATTTAAGGAGATTATATTATGTGTAGTTATAAGGCTGATTTTTATATTGATTCAAAAACATTAGACTGGGCTACAAAAGAAGATTGTCCGTCAATATTTAATGAGTATATAGCAGACATTTTAATTGATGCATTATGTATAAACGGAAGTGCTAATGTATTTTGTAAATGTAAATATGGTGGATATAATCTGTCATGGGTTTTAAAAAATGGAAATGAATATGTTCAAACATTTTCAGAAGAAGAACTTTTAAATGCATTAAATAATAAAGTTGTTGAATATACAATGAAAGTGAGTTAATAATGAAAATTCAAAAAATTGTTTATATATGTGATGTATGTAATAAAGAACAGAAAAAAGAGACTGATTTAACATCTGTTAAATTACCATATTATGAATCTGATTGTGAAGGTAGATCTTTTCATATTACTCATAAAAATTTTGACTTATGTGAAAAATGCAAATTGAATTATGAACGTATAATATTTAATAATTTTGTAGTTATACGAGATTTATTAGGTCAAATTACCTCTGAGATAAAATATAATGAAAATGGAGATACTGTCAATTGAATACATTAAAAATATTAATGAATTACCGAATTAATCATATTTGAAGTAAATTGTAGATTTATATTATTTTATAACTAATGACTAAAGATACATTCTGAGTTATTCTGGTAAACCACAGATATATTAGAAATTAATCATTAAATATCTCAATTATAATGATTAGTTTCTTTTTTTATTTAAAACTATTTACAATTTAATGTAAACTTGTTATAATAATTTCATAATAATTTAAAGGAGAATTAAATATGACACTTAAAGATTTATTTAAACATTTTGAAGATAAAACACTATTAGTTGATTTATGTACACCATTATGGAGACATATTAAATCTATTAAAGAATTTGAATCAGAACTTGGAGATAAAATATTAGATATGTCAATTAATTCATGGTCTTTTTCAAATAATATGATTTATATTGATATGTAAGAGGTAATTATATGAATATTCCAAAAAGAATAGAAAAACTATTAGATAAAAGACAACAATTAGCTGAAAATTTAATAGTTATTAACTGTGAAATAGATACTTGGTTAGAAAATAAAGGTGTAGATCTTAATGATCCTGATATATCAGATGCAGTATTAAGTGGATGTATGATTTATACTGAACCAAGTACTGCTAAAAATATGGTTAAAACTTTTATTGAGAATAAAATGTGAAAGGTTAGTTATGGATTATATATTTTTAGGAATATTAGAAATAGAAAATATTAGACATTTATATTATAAAAAAGATAATAGTTTATTTATAAAACATGTAGATCTTTCTACTATACCAGAATACGAAAGATCTAGTACAAGATATTATCATATATTAAATAATAAAGAAAATATTTCTTTAGCTACTACAGAAGAATGTGAAGAATTTTCATTATGGTTGAATAGTCCTTGGTCTTATACAACAGAAAATTATAAAATTGAGTTTAATTGTATAAATAATGAAAGTTCTCCATCTAAAAAACTTCCAAAATATAGATGTCTATATATAGTAGTTGGTTATGAAGGAATTACTAGTATAATAATTGGATATGGTAATGAACCAAATACAGCTTTAGAAGATTGTATTGGTAAATTTAATTATATTCAAGAATTATATAATAAAGATGATGAATGTGTATAAGAGGTATTAAAATGAGTACTAAAATATATGATGCTTATAAATTTAATAAAAAATATTCATTAGATGAATTAATGACTATTTTTGATAAATGGAGAAATGATATAAAAGACATTGCAGAAAAAGAATTTGCAGATATATGTTTAAAAAAATTTGCTCTTTATTATGATTTAGCAACTATAAAAGGATCAGAATATTTTAAGGAACAAAAGGAAAAATTAGAACAAACAAAAGAAAATAAATCTATAATAAGATTATATGAATTATTAGAAGAAATTAATCATGATAAATTCAAAGCTTCAAATATTATGATATATATTACTGATATTATAAGTGATAAGATTAATTGTAAAAATAATAATATAAGTTTTTTATCACAAATGTTTAAAAGTGAAATTTATGTTTATGTTGTAGCAAGAAAAATATTGTTTATGTATTTTGGAGGAAATAAATATCAACAATATATTATAAATCAACCTGAAGTTGAAGATTATCATTATCAAAATCAAACAGATCGTCCAAATGAAATTAGTAAAGAATCTTGGGAAAGACGATCTATAAATTGGGATAAAGCAATTGGACCTGATTATATTCCATCAAATCATGGTATGTCAGTTAAATTTATAAATCCAAGTGGAATTGAATTTAGTGTATTTAATAAATATATTAAATCTAATAATATAACAAAAGATTCATTTCCAACTTTAGATGAACGAGCTGAAATGATGATAGACTACTTTAATGACTATCCTAATCCACCAGAAAATATAAAGTCATATTCAGTATTTCTTAAATATTCAAATACTGATGAGTATAAAAACTGGAAGATACAAAAGAAACAATACATAAAAGAACATTTAGTAGAGAATTTATATAAAGTTTATACTAATAATTCATTAGACTCATTACAGTGAAAGAGAGATTTTTATATGGCATCTAATAACAAAAGAAATAAAGCAAAAAATTCTTATATTAATAATGGCGGAGAAAAATTAGATTGTAAAGGTAAAACTTGGATGTATTATACTAAAAGACAAAGAAATAAAATTAAGAAAGAAACTAAAAATGAAAGTGAGGATTATAAATAATGACATTTCAGGAAGCACATAAAAACGGTAAAAATGGTTTAGTGACAAGGAGAAATCTAACAGAGGAAGAATTAAAAGAAAGATTAATACCATATTTCTTTAATCAGGAAATTTATAACATTATTCAATGTGCAAAATCAATGGATTGTTGGTCCGATGGTAATATTGCTATTGTTTTCACAGGATCTATTGAAAATCCAAGATTTGTAGCAGTAGCAGATGGAAATTATATGAAATTAATTGAACCATAATGGTTTTGAAATCGGAATTCAATCTATGTATGAAATGGAGGAAGTATAATAAAAAGAATAACAGATAGTGAACTTTTAGAACTTCCCTTTGGAAGTAAGATTAGAATAATCTGGCACAATTCAAATCATCATCCTAATAACGATGAATATTATGGTGTAATATTTGGAGACAAAATAGGATATGAATATGGAGAATTTGATAATACAAGAACCATTGCAGAATGTATATTTAATGATTGGTGTATGGTTTATTTATTTACAGAATAGACATTAAACTCGTATTGTATTTATAAATAAAATCAGGATTTTAAAGCAGAAACGGAGGAAGATATATGGAAATAATGAATATTTCTAAAAAAGATAAAGAAGTAGTATTGGCATTAAATGCAGACGAGTTAGTTAGATTATGTAATGTGTTGTATGCTCAGGAAAAATATGATGATAATTTGCATCACAAACTGTACGGAGATTTAATGATTGCAAGAGATTTATGTCAATATGGACATATAGATGGATTCTATTTTGAAAGAATTGCAGAATGTAGAAGCAAAATTAAATAGGTAATAAAATCGGAATTTTAAGGCTAAAAATAGGAAGGATGATAGATATTATGAAAAGACTTGGAAAACTTACTGGAAAAATTTATGAAGAGAACGAAGTAAAAAATATGGGTGAATGTGGTGTTTGTATCACGGACGAACAGGCGAAAGATGAAAAGTGGGTAAAAGAACATCACACTAAAGATTTAGCTGAATGTGTTAATTGTAGAGGATGTGTGCTCTATAATTATTCTTAACTGTCATAGGTTTAAAATCGATCTAAAAAATGAAGGTTGCTATGTTAGGAAAGAAAATCAGATATTGGGCAATGTGTTTTGTACTAGGCTATATTGAAAATGGGCAAAAGAAATTTGCTAAAGATAGCGATATGTATAAAGCATATGAGAAAGTTATTTTAGACGTACAAGGTAAATATAAATACAGATAAATCTCGTATTTTATATACAAATAAAATCATGATTTTATACAGAAAGGAAATAATAATGGAAAATAAATACTATACAATGCGAAGCGCATTTAAGAGATGGTTATATTACATAATGAAGAATGGCGAAACACTATGTAAGAATCCCTAATTGGTTTCGACACTATATAAGACAAAATACAGATTGGGCTTATACAGTAATACATGAAAAAAAAACAGAGCATTATTGCAATAAATACGAGATGGATTATAATCAAAGAAGAAGATACAAAGGGTATTATACATTCTATATAAGTGATGAAGAACTATTAAACTTACAAAGGGCAAAATGGATAAAATAATTAAATGAAATCGGAAATTCATGGCAGAAATTACAGAGAGGAAGGTTGATTAAAATGTTAGAATTAAGAGAGAGAAATGGAAAGAAACATATTGTTTCAGATGACGAGTTAAAGGCTTTTGCATGGGCAGGATATTATACACAGTGTTCAGATATTCTTATCAATGGGAAGGAATATAAAGTTGTTCATGTTACTGATTCTGCTATTGATTTTAATGACGGAACATCATTCCCAGTTGGATGTTATGCAATCTTTGAGGGAGAAGATGGAGTTAGAATTTGTGATGATTATAACTTGAGAGAGATTAGAAATAGCAATCCGTTGGAAAGCAATATTTATTGTTTTGATGATGAAACATTTTTGAAAGTAGCATAGCAATAAAACTCGTATTTTATATTAAATTGCTAAGATAAAAAAATCTTAGCAATTTTTTATTATGTAATAAAAACTATTTACAATTTCTAAATAAATTGATATAATTATATCATAATAAATGAAAGAGAGGAAATTTATATGACTAGAAAATATGATATTAGAATTTGTTCTTGTGGAGTAATACATGCAATACCTGTTGAAAAGGTTAATAAAGCTATAAAACATAATAAAGAATTAATTCTTATGTGCGGTTCTTGTGGTAAGGCTATTAGAATTGGAGCAGATGAAGATATGGATTATGATGGAAATCCTTGCTACATGATGTATACTAGAGATTTTACTTATCAGCAGACAGAATCTATTACTAAAGATTCTTTTAAAGATGTTGAAGAAATATTTTATGATATCGGATATAAAGTTCCAATGATGACTGGTCAGAATGCTACAGATTATATCTTTGGACATTTTTCTGATAGATGGTACCCTGATTTTTATAAAATTGAAAGAAAAGATATTACTGTTCCAGAAATTATGAAATTTATTGAAACTTATAAAAAGGAACGTTGTACAGTAAATATGGATAGATTTATTAATACTACACCAGATGATGTATTAGAAGATCTTTCTAGTTATTTAATTGAAGGTTTAGATTGGACTGGAACTAAATATGAAAGAAGATTTTGATTATGATTAAGAAAGTTAAAAGAATAATTAAAAATTATATAACAGATTCAGTTGCAATATTTATTTTTGCAATAATTTTAATTCAAAGTACTAAGATTATAGAATATATTATAAATCTTTTTATATAAATGAGGTGATTATATGATTACTAAGTTTTGTAATAAACTAAATATAGATACTCAAAGTTTTTGTATTGGTTTACAATTAGGATTTATTTTTGGTTGTTTAATCATTTTTATAATTTGTTGTTTATGTATTAGATTTCATATTATATAGGAGATAAAATCATATGGCAAATAATTTAATTTGTTATGAAGAAAATAAAATAAAAAAATGGGAAATGATAAAAGACGAAGATAGAAATAATTTTCTATTAAATTTACTACAAAATTCTAAAGTAGATAATCACACTATTTTTATTATTCCATGCTCAGGATTTGTTCAAGGTATTTGGTTATGGAAAGATTCTCATAAAAGCAGTTGTATAGATTTTTGGCATTTCTTTGAAGAATATGGAATTAAATATGAATCTCCTGAAGTAAAAGAACAAAATAAAGGAATACTACAAGAAATTTATGAAAAGAATAGTGATAATACTAAATACGGATGGATTTCACCTGAAGGAAAGTATTTTCATTGTAATTTTCAAGGGCATCATTCTCTTGCCTATGACATATGTTTTGGTATGGTAGATACAGATAATCCAGATAGATACTTAGAAACACATGGTTGGATTAAAATATTCAAACCATTCTATGATTCTAAATATAGTATTTATACAGAACATAAAATAACTGATGGTCAAATGAAAACCTTAATTGATATGGAATTAGATACATTGCCAGAAATTTCAAAATTTTTAGTATAAAGGAGATATTTATGGAGACTACTACGGAATTTTCAGAAGGTTTTTACATGATATAACCGATTTAATGGATATGTGTAATGATAATGATACAGATAGTGTTGAATTATATTTTACAGTAAGTAAATAATAAAAAACTTAAACTTGATATAACATTTTTAGTAGATCAATCATAAATGCAAAAAATGATACCCTAACATGCTATATTATATATAATAAACATTTAATTAAAAATAAAAAATTTTACTTTTTCATAAAATAATAAAGGAAAATAAAAAATGAGCTATGATATTAGATTATTTGATAAAGTTACGAATGAAACTTTAACTATGACTACACCTCAGTTTGTTTTAGGTGGTACTATGAGAGCTGAAATAGATACTGAAACTGGAAAATTAATTCCAGTTAAACAGATTGAGACTGATATCAATATTACTTATAATTATAGTAATTATTATTATGAAGTATTTGAAAATGGTATTAGAGAATTATATGGTAAAACAGCAAAAGACTCTCTTGAAATTTTAAATGAGTTAATAGATAAAATTACTAAAAAATATACTACAAAAGATGGCGAATGGATTATATCTAAAAGAGTAAAAAATGAAATGTATGACAAAGATTGTAATATAATAAAAGATCCAATTAGAGCTATTATTAATGATTCTCAATATACTTCTAAAGAAATTGAATACAGTATTTCAGAAGGAGATGAATCAAATTATTGGGAAGCAACTGCAGTAAACGCAATTAAACCTTTACGTATGATGCTTCATATGGCAGTAGAGCATATTGGAAATAAAAATGCAGTTTGGGAAGGCGATTGATTATAATATTAACAATTCTTATACTTATAAAAGAAAAAAATAAAAGTTTTATATAATTGAAACTAAAATTTTTATTGAAACTTCTATTCATCCATTTTATTACGAAATAAAAAATAAAATAAAAACTTATAATCAATGACTATTTAATTATAATAGAGGAAATTATGAAAATACTTAGTGAATTTACTAAGTATTTTTGTTTATTAAGGAGATGACCTATTATGAAAGACATTGTACATGAGTTTAAAGAACAATATTTAGAAGTATTTAATACAAATGGAACTATAAAACCTTGTGGAAGGAAAAAATGCGTAGATTTAATGGAATTAGCTAATCAAATAAGACAAGATGATTATGGTAATACTAAAACCGGATTTCTTAATATAGAAAATATTAAAAAAATATATAGTGAGGTAAAATAAATGAAAACATTTGTAATTTCATTTTCAGTTAGTAATAGTTTTAGTGTTAATAGGCCAGAATATGCATTTGAAGTTAATAATAAAGATGAGGTTATTCAAGAATTAAAAGATATAGTAGATTCTTTTAATACTGTAAATAGTCTAGTTTTAGATGATAATAATGAAGTTAATTATTATATAAAAGTTAATGATATACTTAATAATGCACAATTTACTACTATAAATGTAAATCTTATGTTTGAATTTAATATATCAGAAACACAAGCAGTTGAACTTATGAATAATCCTATCATATTAAATAAGATATGTTCTTCAGTTAATAGATATATAGAATTAGCTAATAATTCTTTTAGATATAAGACTAATTTTAAATTTAAAAATAAATGTTTTGAATTATATCCTATTACAGATGAAGACATTATAACTATGTTTTTGAAAGAATAAAGAATAAAGGAGAATATATATGAGAGATTATGATGGTGATATGAATTTTTATCAAGAACAACTTGAAAAGAAAGGTATTACTAAAGAACAATTAGATATGAGAGATTATGTTGGATTATCTGCGAAAGAACTTCAATCAATTGTTGATAATCCTAAAGCATTTATGAGAAAATCTTATAATGATATTTGGTCAGATCTAATGGCAATTAATACTAATATTCCAGAAGGATTTACTGAAGAAAATTATGCTAGAACAATTAATTATTGCACAATTTTTCCGCATAATAATATGGATTCTAATGATGCATTATATGTTTTTAGATTTATAAAGACTCATGATTTAAATGAAGTTAGAAATGTTATTAATCATGCTATATCAGAATATTCTTCTTATGAAGGTGTTCAAATTTTAGGTAGACATGATTTTTGGGATAAAAAACGTTATGAAGATCATGACTTTAAAGCTTTTGATATAATTGCTGAACATACTATTCCATTAGATACTTTTCATGAATATCATTTTCAAAAACTGCTTTTAGAAGAATATAACAAAAAATTAGCTTATTAAATGGAGGAAATCTATGTTAAATATATTAGAAAAAGTTTTTAAACGAAAAGGAGGCGACCAAAATACGAGCGGAACCAGCTTAGATGAAAATATGATTTTTACTCATAACTGTGCTGCTCGTATGTAACCACGGTTTGTGGACGTTTAGAACAAACTGCTTCTATGATGGCATTAGGTAGTACGTTAGGAACTACAGTTGATGGTACTCATAAAGGTGCAGGTATCACTAAAATGCAAGGTCAAATTTCTCGTGTACAATATTATTTTGAACAACAAAAATGGATAAATGAAACATATTTTAAACAAAGAGGTCTAGATAATTTAGGATATGGACCTAATCAAAATAATCAAGTTTCAGATGAAATAGAACTTGAAGGTGATATTGAATTAGATAATAATAATTCAACTACAGTCATTAATTTTTCTGGAGAACATGCAGAAATTGATAATAGAAAAGATCAGAAGTTTGAAGAGGTATAATATGAAAGTAATATTAGAAGAAATTAAAACTACTGGTGATTTAGCAGATGCACTATATAAATTACCTAAAAATACAAAAATTTATCCGTTTGGTTCTACAGTTTGCAAATTAGTATATGATGAAACTAATAAAATGGCATATATTGATGAAGATTTTTCTTGGTCAGATGAAGATGATTTTAAGTAAGAGGTTATAATATGAATATTATTGAATGCGATGAATCAATGTTAGATGAATTTTATGAAAAATGGGCTTTAACATTTGAAGGAACTACTATAGATAATGAAAATCTTAATTGGTTAATTAATTGGTTTAATGAAAATGGTTCACCTATGCTAAAAGAAAACTTTTATGTTATTTCTGGTAAAGTAATGAATAATAAATATTGTCTTACTGAAAGTAATGCTTATCAAGATAGTTTAAATATTCTATGTGTTAAACTTGAAGATCTTAAAGATCCAAATAAATTAGCTATTCCTAGATTTGAAATTGGTGGAAGATGGTTTAATGATATAGTAGATAATAATGCAAGACGTCAATAAAAATTAAAAATTTTTTAATTAAACTATTTACATTGTTATAATTTCGTGATATAATGAATATATAATAAATAAACAAAATATTCATTTTACGGAGGAAAAACAATGAAGAAACGCTCAGATGAAAAGAAATCACATGGTAACCTTAGTGATAAAGTTGGAACTGTTGCTTATGCAATTGTAGCTAATAAAGATGAAATTAATGAAATTTGTTTTTCTGGAATTAGTCTTAATGAAGCAAAAGAAAAAATTATTAAGATAATTGAAGATAATTCTAGAAATTGTAAATCAAGAGATAAAATTTTCTATAATATAAGAGTACAGAAGAAAATGTTATCATTACATACATATTTATATGATTTAGTCTTAGCTGGAGATAATATGGAAGTAATTAAAATCAACCAGAGAAAAGTTGGTTAATTATATTTATTACATTAATTTTTAGACCTGGTTTAAAAATCAGATCTTTATTTTTAATATGAGGATATTATGGATATTTTAGAATTTATAAATAAATTTAAGTTTAAATATAAATCAGAACTTGAGTATATATTTACTAGTGGCAATTGTTATTATTTTGCAGTTATATTAAAAGAAAGATTTAATGGTGAAATTTATTATTTGCCTATAGAAAATCATTTTATATGTAAAATAGATAATAATTACTATGATATTACTGGTAAAGCAAAAATGAATGAAAAACCTTATAAATGGTCTGAATTTATTAAAGAAGATGAAAAACTTTATAATAGAATTGTTAGAGATTGTATAGAATTCAAGACTCGTAATTAAGGCGGTGGAGATAATTTCAATTATATTTTCATTATTGATAATAGTATTAATCATTATAATATATTTTGGATATCCTTTAAATATATATTTTATTGACATAAATTGTTTACCAGTGTATATATCAATAGTGAACGCATTAAAATTATTATCTTTGCCAAATACTAAAGAAAATCGTCAATATATAAAATCTATTTGTTGTCAAAATAATAGATTTACTGAAAAATTTTGTAAATACGCATATAGTACTTATTATAATATAGACATTAATGTATTAAGTATCACTATATATGAATATATATTATTTGTTGAAAATATTAAGGAGGATAAAACATGAACGCTAAGGAATTTATGAATCAGTATGCAGAGTTTAATGTAACATGTGCTGCTTATTTAGGAGCACCTATTCCAGATGCAGAACCAGATAAAGTAAATGAATGTAATATTCCACATGAGCTTAGATTTAAACAAGTTGATGTTGATTTTAGTAATTCTGGAATTGAAGTTGATTGGTTATCTCAAGAATGGTCTAATGATACTGATAAATTAGTAAATGAAATTATGAGATGTTATGATTATTTAGCACTTAGAACAGATCTTGAAGAAGATATTCAAGTTTTTATTACTATTTCAGATCGTGATGGAGTAGGTTCAAGATCATATACAAAGACAATTTTGAAAGCTGGTGAATAATAGGTATGATAGATACGAGGCCAGATTTAGCAAAATTATTACTTGAGTTAAATCAATATCATTGTACTTTTGGTTTAGAAAATCAAATTTTTATTGAAATTCCTCAATTTAAAAATAAATCTAATGAACCTTGGTATGGTTTAATGCTAATATGTAAACCAAATAGAACTTCTATTGAAGTTTATATATGTAAATCAAATCCAATTGATAACCAATTTGCTTTTATAGACAGTTTTGAAGATATAAAATCTTTAGATGATCTTATAACACAAGCTATTGAAAAAAGTAAAACTTGTAGCATTTGTAGAAAAACTGAACCATTAAATAAAGTATATATACATAATAATAAACATATATGCAAAAACTGTTATGACAATGTAAGATGTAAATTTTAAAAAAGGAGATAATGAAAATGAAGACTACATTTAAAAGAATTACTATTTTTATATTAGTATCTATTTTACTAATACTATCTTTTATGACAAAAAGTACTCTATTAGCTAAAGCTGAATCTAATAGTACAGACACTGATACTATTGCCACTATAGATCTAACTAAAGTTGATCCTACATACACTATAATTGATGATCCAATTATAGAATATAAAGACATAGAAACAGTACTTCCAAACTCAAAACATAAGTTTGATAAACTTATACCTGAAGATTCAGATTGGCAGTTATATATGAGAACTGGTACTACACGTGGAAGTATGGAAACTATAAATACTTCTTTTAATTATAAAAAAGTAGATAATAATTGGAAAATAACTAATACATATAAAACAACTTCATATAATTTAAAAAAGGTGATAAAATAGTTTATACTTATTGTGTAATAAGATATGATAAGAACTATAATACAACTTATAAAACATATTCTTATACATCTACTGCAAAAAATAATATGAATACTTGTAGATTAAGTAAAACTTGGAATTTAACTACAAGAAATAATGATTATAAGATAACTATATATTGTTCTATTAGTTCTTATGATAAAAATGGAAACCTTTTAAATAATAGATGTACAGCACCAGTTGTAACTATAGTTGGAAAATAATTTGGAGATATATAATGTTAGATCAAAATAATAAAGTAAATGGCACTTGGCAAGGTATTCCAATTAGTATTAAGAAAAATTGGAGTGGTCATGAGTTTACTGCAGAAGAATGTGCCAAGCTTTTTAATGGTGAAATTATTGAATTTGAAGTTACTTCAAAGAAAGGTACTACTTACATTGCAAAAGGTAAATTAGAGGAACAAGAATTCGAAGGTCATACTTTTATAGGTTTTAAACCTATATTTGAACAGAGAAATGATGAAGACTATTTTACTGGAACATGGAATGGTAAAAATGTTAGAGTGAAGAAAGTATGGAGTGGACATACATTTACTCAAGAAGAAATTGAAAGTTTATTATCAGGTGGAACTATTACATTTGATGCTATATCTAAAAAGACTGGTAATGCTTATAAAGCTAAAGGTAAGCTTGAAGAACAGACTTATGAAGGTAGAAAATTTGTAGGATTTAAGCCTGATTTTAGCTAATAAATATGAAAGGAAATTATGCCTATGAATGAATCAAAAGATACTAATAAAAAAGTTGTAAATCTTTGTATGGAAGATACGTTTGATATTGAAGATCTTGAAGGTAGACGTTTATATATCAATGAACAAATTGATGAAACTGTTATTTCTTCTATTGTATATCAAATTTTAAGATTTAATCGACAAGATAAAGGAAAACCAATTGAAGATCGTGTTCCAATTAAATTGTATATAAATAGTGTAGGTGGATCTGTTCCAGATGGATATGGTCTTATTGATGCTATTATTACAAGTAAAACACCTGTATATACTATTAATCAAGCAATGTGTGCAAGTATGGGATTTCTTATTTTTATTGCTGGAGCAAAAAGATATACAATGCCACATTCAGAGTTTTTAATGCATGATGGTAGTAATGTAGCTTATGGTTCTACTGCAAAAATGAAAGATAGAATGGATTTTGAGCTTGGCGAGCTTGAAGAAATGACTAAAGAATACATTATTAGTAGAACAAAAATTACAAATGAATTATATAATGAAAAATATCGTATGGAATGGTATTTCTTACCTAAAGTTGCAAAAGAGAATGGAGTAGCTGATTATATTGTTGGCGAAGATTGTGACATTGATGAAATTATATAATTAAAGGAGATATGACAATTGGTTAAAAATTATTTATTAGATACTAATATTCTTATGTCTAATGCAAATGCTATCTTTGGTTTTGAAGATAATAATATCTATTTATGTGGTACAGTACTTCAAGAACTTGATAAACATAAAGATGACAAAGGTGAACGCGGATATAATGCTAGAGAAGCAATTCGTATTATAAAAAGTATTATGAAAGAGGCTTTAGATAATAAATCTAAAGAAGAACGACTTGATATTATCTTAAAGACTGGAATTGATCTACCTAATGGTGGAAAATTGTTTTTTGAACCAGATGGTGTTAGTCAAGATAATATTCCAAATGGTTATTCATTAGATAGAGCAGATAATAGAATTATATCTTCTTGTGTTCATATGAATAATTCATATTTGAGAAATAATAAAATCACTTTACTTACAAATGATGCAGGATGTTATATCAATTCATTAGTATGTGGAGTTGATTCAGATGATGTTAAAAATGATCAAGTTCAAAATATTGGATATACCGGTCATTTGCAATTAGAAATTGAAGATTGGTCTATTATTGATAAAATGTATGAATTATCAGAATTAGATCCAACTGAAATTAAAGAAATTAATGAATTAGAATATCCATTATTAGAAAATCAATTTGTAACACTTACAAGTGGTAATAAATGTGTTTTAACTGTTTATTATAAGAATAAATTACATAAAATTAATGATCAGTCTTTAAATAATGGAATTAAACCATTAAATAAAATGCAACATTATGCTATATGGGCATTGACAAATCCTAATATTCCATTAGTTATTTTAGAAGGTCCGGCTGGTACTGCTAAAACATTCTTATCACTTGCGTGTGGATTAGATCAAGTTGATATTGGAGATCATAAAGATAATGAATCTTATGGTAGAGTTCTTATTTCTAGACCTAATGCTAAAACATCTGATGCAGATTTTGGTTATTTGCCAGGTACTTTAGAAGAAAAAATGTCTCCACTACTTGCATCATATATGGATAATTTAGAAGAAATTCTTGGAGATAAAAATACTCCTATTATTGAAACTAGACGAGTTATTGAAGATATGATGTACAATAGATTATTAGAAATTTGTCCTTTATATTCTATTAGAGGTAGATCTATTCATAATGCATATTTAATTTGTGATGAAGCTCAAAATGCAACTAAAAATCTTATTAGAGATGTTGTAACTAGAGCCGGTAAAAATACAAAAATTATTGTTTCTGGAGATCCAAGACAAGTTGATAATGCGTCATTGGATCAAAGAAATAATGGTTTAGTATATCTTAAAGAATGCATGAAAGGAAGTTCTAGCTGTGCTATTCTCAGATTTGAAAATGAAAACTGTGTACGTAGTGAACTTGCCGAAGATGCAATTCAAAGAATGAAATAAAGAAAGGATTTTTTAAAATGGGTTGGTTTATATTTATTGCAATATTAATTATAGTATTTTTAGCATTAACTGTAAAAATTGTACCTCAACAACATGAGTATGTTATTGAAACATTTGGTAAATATTCAAGAACATTAAACGCAGGTTTGAATATTATTATTCCAATAGTTGACAAAGTTAGAAGTAATGTAAATCTAAAAGAACAAGTTGCTGATTTTCCACCTCAGCCAGTTATAACTAAAGATAATGTTACAATGCAAATTGATACAGTAGTATATTATAAAGTAGTAGATAGCAAATTATATTGTTATGGAGTAGAAAATCCAATAGTAGCAATTGAAAATCTTACTGCAACTACATTAAGAAATATTATTGGTGATCTTGAACTTGATGAAACACTTACTTCAAGAGAAACAGTAAATGGAAAGCTTAAAGCTATTATTGATGAAGCTACTGATCCTTGGGGAATTAGAGTTAATCGTGTTGAACTTAAAAATATTATGCCACCTAAAGCAATTCAAGAATCTATGGAAAAACAGATGAAAGCTGAACGTGAACGTAGAGAAACAATCTTAGTTGCTGAAGGTGAAAAGAAAGCGGCAGTACTTAGAGCAGAAGCAGAAAAAGAATCTGCAGTACTTAGAGCAGAAGCAGAATATATTGCAACAGTTAAAGAAGCTGAAGCTCATGCAGAATCTATTAGACTTCATAAAGAAGCTGAAGCTGCTGGTATTATTAAAATTAAAGAGGCTGATGCACTTGGTGTAGCTAAGCTTTTGACTTCTGGTCTTAATAGTGATGAAATTATTAAATTGAGATCTTTAGATGCTTTTGTTAATAGTAATGCTGCAAAAATTATTGTACCACAAAATATGGCTGGAATTGCTGGATTAGCTGAAGGTACTTTACAAACAGTACAAGTTCCTAATCCTATACATGCTGCTGGAGTTCCAGTAAATAATTCAGCATATTCTAATGCACAAAAACATAATAATGCAAAATATAATATGCATTCAAAGGTTCCAGCTGAAATTATTGATTCATTAGATGATTAATTGTATGGAGGTATAGTATAATAATAGTACTATACCTCTTTTTATAAAAAGGAGACTAATTATGAGAGATGAACAAAAACTTCAAAAATACCAAGAATTTGCAGAAAATATTCCTATGAATGAATTATTTTCTCATATTAAAAACATAACTGGATTATCAGATCTTGTTTTTACTTCTAAAATAGTTGAAGATAGATATGGTTATCCAAGAATTATTTTTGAATCTCAAGACATAGTAGATAAAGTTGGATTTTTAAAATTAATTTTTAAAGAACTAAAAATTGCAAACTTTAATTCAAATATTGTTTATAAAGATGAAACAGATACTTTTTTATACTGGTGTACTGTAGCTATGGATTATACACATCCAGGTGGTGGAAGTAACGGCAAAACGTTTTTACATGCTAGCTATACTAATGGAACTTGGGAGTTTGAATATGAAGAATAATAAATATTTATTAATAGTTGACTTACAAAAACAATTTAAAGATAATAATGGTGAATACGAAAATTGTTTAAATTATATCAAAAATTCTAGTTATACAAAAATATTAGCAACTATTTTTAAAAATAATCCAAATATAAATTCCAATTATGTAAATAATTTAAATTGGAATGATTGTACTAATAGTTCATTAAATGATATTGAGTTTGTTATAAATAGACATAACGTTTATTTTAAAAATGGATATTCTGATAATATATTAGATTTTATTAAAAATCATCATATTAATTGTGATGATTCAATAGATATTATTGGATGTGATTTAGATGCATGTATATATGCAATATGTTTTACTCTTTGGGATGCTGGATATACTAATTTTAGAGTGTTAACTAATTATTGTTATTCAACCTCAAATATTTCAAAACAAACTATAATTACATTATTAAAAAGAAATTTTGGTAAATGTATTCAGGAGGAATAAATATGGAACTAAAAGAATTACTAAAAAAATTTTATGCTATTCAACAAGAAGCATTTTATGAAGAAATGGCTGATTATGCAAATCATACTAAGTTATTTCAACTTAATCGACAAAGTCAAGAATTAGAAGAACAAATTATAGCTCATGCTAAAAAACAAACTGCTTTTGAAGATTTTTCTGAAGCTATTGAAGAATTAGATCCAGATTTATTTAATATATTGATTGCTAATTTAGATAGTAATCCTAATGCAAAAACATTATACGATACTATGACTGATTATAATAATATTCATAAAAGTAAAGTAGTTATTCCTAGTACTGCTCTTCAACTAATTGAAATTAAGTATTAAGGAGAATTATATGCCAATATCAAATAATAAACTATATATTATTTTAATACTTATAGTCATTTTTTGTATTTATATTACTATTAAGTCTATTGTTAAAAATTGGTCATATAGAAAATATACAAAAGAATCTGAAAAACAAAAAGAATTAGATAGAGATAAAGCTAAAAGACGTAAAATATCTGATAAAGATAAACAATATGTATTAAAAAGAGATAATTATACTTGTCAAATATGCGGAATTTCAAAACAATTTTTTGATGATTTATGTCCTGGATCTGGAGATTATCTATTATTAGAAATAGATCATATAATATCTGTTGCTAATGGTGGAAGAGGAGACGATTTAGATAATCTTCAATGTTTGTGTTGGAGATGTAATCGTAAAAAGGGTGGACATAAATCTAATAAAGATTTAGTAAAAACCATTGATTACGGAATAAAATATTTAGATAAACCAAAAAGAAACTGGTTTAAATAATTATAGTTATGAAAGGATGATTTTTTAATGTTAACATCAAATGAGATAACATTATCTAATGTTAAAACAAAATTTTTAGGTTATGATAAAAATGAAGCTAATAGCAAAATATCTATATTTAACATAGAATATCAAAAACTTAAAAATAAAAATGAAGAATATTTAGATAAAATTCAAAGATTATAAGCAGCTTTATCTGGATTAAACTTATCTAAATATGAATTAGAAAAACAAATTGATAATCAAAAGAAAGAAATTAGTGATCTAAAATATAAAATTGATAAATTAGAAAAAGAAATTTCAAATCCTATACAAATAGAACCTACTGAAAATGTTTCAATAAAACCTACAAAAATAATAACTAATGACGACGAAGATATATTTGTCGGAGAAGTTGAAGATAAGAAAAAAGATTATATGATGATTGGTCAAGATGAAGATGAAGAAGAAGGTTTTCAATTTATTTAAAAATTAATAGGAGGTAATTAACTATGTTAATTAGTGAAGAACTTTCATATGAACTAAATAAAGTCATAAATATTTCTTTTAGTGGTAATAAAAATGATGATAATAAAATCATTGAAGAAAATTTTAAACTAATAAATGAAGCAATTAATCAATTTAAAGAGGATTTACAGAAATTTCCAAAAGGAACTGACGGCTTAGATATGAAATATTATGAAGATAAACATATATTTTATAATAAATACCTTAAATTATGCCAAAAATGTAAAGAAATTTTAGATATAATTTCTATTTCTGGATATGGAATGACTGATATTATAAGAATTAAAATAAAAGATTTATGCACATTTGTAACTTGGAACTTTCCGCACGGTTGGAAATATTAAATAGAGGATTAGCTTATGTATAATAAAATAAAAAATATTGCTAAAAACTTAAATATTTTATCTAATGATAATGATAAATATTTTGAAGTATCTATAGACCTAGCTAACGGTAACTTTGGTACGATTTTAATTAATTTTGATTTTAGCTTAAATAAGTTCACTATAGAATTATCTGTATCAGAAGAAGCATACTGTAATATTTATATGATTACTGAAGATGATATTGATGAAGATATACAAGAAGATATTGAAAATTGGAATTTTACTAAAACTTATAACTCATTAGAAAAAACTATAGACGAAATTGACTATATATTACAAATTATAGATAGTGAAACTGGCGGTTCACTATATGATGAATATGAATTTACAATTAAAGTAAAAGAATTACTTCAAAAAAAATTAAAAGAAAATATAAGAGCTATTTATATATAATAGTGGATGTGAACAATACTTAATCTTAGAAATAAGGTTAAGTATTTTTTTGTAAAGGAGAATAAAAATGAGTATATTAAATGAATTATTAGATTGGTGTGAATCTAATTGTGTAAAAATTTCTGATTATTATGAAGATATATCAGAAAGTTTAGCTTATTATAGCACACCTATAAGTAGTCAAAGTAATTGTTTTGCATGTGGATTAAAATACTATTTTAATACTGAAGATAAAATAGTATATATTTACTGTGGTAAAGGTAAGGATCTTTTTACAGATAATGCAGCAGCAATTACAATTAATTGCAATAAAAATAGTGCTATTTATAGTTATTATAAAATTTTAGACGAAGACTCAATTCCAGTTACTGTAGAAGAAAAATACTGGAGCTATATCGAAAATTGGCAAAAAGACAATTATGTATTTGAAAAATTATCTATAATCTCAGCTATAGAGAAATTTAATAACTATGCTAGTACTAATATTAAAATTAC
>ENA-ORLY01002021-ORLY01002021.1-human-gut-metagenome-genome-assembly--contig:-NODE-2021-length-21266-cov-2.819623_pt1 | contig 21266 bp, 17 predicted proteins | sample MGYA00243071_ERZ508832 | MGnify/ENA primary metagenome ERZ508832 (study PRJEB26277, sample SAMN04329777) | human gut metagenome | biome: human-associated habitat | host: Homo sapiens | place: USA... | reverse complement strand
GGACATGGGGCTCCAGGGCCTTTTCCGTCAAAGCGGTCTGGCCCACCGTGCCGATGGTGTCGCCGCAGGATACCGTATCCCCGGCGGCCACGGCGGTTTCCTCAGACAGACTGGAGTAGGTCGTGACATAGCCGCCGGAGTGGCGGATGACCACAGTCGTGCCCATCAGGTCGTCGTCGTACACGGTGTAAACCGTTCCGTCGGCAGCGGCCTGCACTTCGGTTCCGGCGGCGGCTGTGAGATCCACGCCGTTGTGGACCCGCCAGTCCCGGGTGGTCTCATTGTAGGCCAGCTTGTCCACCGCGTAGGCAGCCGCCGTCTCGCCTTCCACGGGCCACATGGTTTTTACCGGTTTGGTTCCGGTGGTCTCGCCTCCGGTTTCCGAGGGAGCCGTGGTTTCTCCCGGCTCCGTAGGCTTGGTGGGCGTCGTCCCAATGGCGGGAACCAAATCGTCCTCCTCGCCGTTGGCCCCTGCGGGCGTGGTAGCGGTCTGGCCGGTGACAGACGGCGCCGTTCCGGTTCCCGCCAGCGAGTCCGGTGTTTTCGACTGATTGGATCGGTAGTACACATAGCCGGAGATCCCAATGGCTGCAGCACACAGGATCAGGGCTATGTAGTAGCCCTTGTCCTTGAGGCTCTTCCAGAAGCCCCGGTTTTGCTTGTCGTTGTTCATTTCAAGCACCTCCGAGAACCAGTATAACCGTTTCTCAGAATGCTAAACCCAACGGAAGAAAAAATTTCCATCTTGCGGGATTATGGCTTTTGCGGTAAGATAAGAAACAAGAATACGATAGAATTGAGCTGAGGTTACCATGCTGTTCGACACCCACGCCCACCTGGACGACCGGCGGTTCGACGCCGACCGGGCCGCGCTTCTGGCCCGGCTGCCGGAGCAGGGGATTGGGCTTTTGATGAACCCCGGCTGTGATTTGCCCTCCTCCCGGGCCGCCTGCGCCCTGGCCCGGGCTCACAGCTGGATTTACGCCGCCGTAGGCTCCCACCCCGATGCGGCGGATCAAATCGGGGACTCCGTGCTGCAGGAGTACCGGAGCCTGGTCCGGGAGAATCCCAAGGTGAAGGCCATTGGGGAAATCGGTCTGGATTATCATTATGAGGACGTGCCCCGGGCGCAGCAGCTCCGCTGCTTCCGGGCGCAGATGGCCCTGGCCCGGGAGCTGGACCTGCCGGTGATCGTCCACGAGCGGGAGGCCCATGAGGACGCTTTGCAGGTTCTGTCGGAGTTTCCGGAGGTCAAAGGCGTCTTTCACTGCTACTCCAGCTCGGCAGAAATGGCCGGACTTTTGGTCTCCAAAGGCTGGTACATCGGCTTCACCGGCGTGATCACCTTTAAAAACGCCCGGAAGCTGGTGGAGACCGCCCTGGCGATTCCATTGGACCGGATGGTCATCGAAACCGACTGCCCCTATATGGCGCCGGAGCCCTTCCGGGGCCGCCGGAACGACCCGGGCTATCTCTACCGCATGGCCGAGCGGCTGGCGGAGCTGCGGGGCGTCACCCCGGAGGCGATGCAGGAGATCACCACGGCAAACGGCAAACGGCTGTACCGCCTATCAGAATAAGGAGAACGCTATGCTGATCAAAAACCAGATATACACAGCCGCCATAACCGACTACACCGTCCAGGGGCAGGGCATCGCCCACATCGAGGGCTGCGCCGTCTTTGTGCCCAACGCCATCGCCGGAGAGCTCTGCGAAATTCAGATCACCAAGGCGGCCAAAACCTGGGCGGCCGGACGGATTTATAAAATTCTAGAGGTCTCGCCGCACCGGGCCAACCGGGCCTGTCCTCAGAGCAAGCTCTGCGGCGGCTGCGCCTTTCAGCACATGGATTATCTGGAGGAGTGCCGCCTGAAGGCCGAGCGGGTCCGCCAGACGCTCAACCGGCTGGGCGGCGAGGCTCTGGAGTCTGTGGAGATTTTACCCGCCCCGGAGCTTTTTCATTACCGGAACAAAGCCCAGTACCCGGTGGCTCCGGAGAAGGGCCGGGCGGTGGCGGGCTTTTATCAGGCCGGGACGCATCAGGTGGTCGCCTGTCCCCAGTGCGGCATCCTTCCCCCGGAGCTGGACGCCGTCCGGGACGCAGTGGTGGACTACATGAATCAGTACCGAGTGAACGCCTATGACGAGCGAACGGGAAAGGGACTCATCCGGCACATTCATGTGCGAAAGGGCTGGGAATCCGGGCAAATTTTGGTGTGTCTGGTGGTCAATGGAGACCGGCTCCCCCGGCAAGAGGCCCTGCTGGCGCGGCTGCAGGACATTCCCGGCTTTGCCACTTTGGTTCTGTCCGTGAACCGGAAGCCGGGCAACGCCGTTTTGGGCGAGGTGTTTCACACGCTGTACGGCCCCGGCTGGATTGAAGACACCCTCTGCGGCCTGACCTTCCGCCTGTCTCCCCGGTCTTTCTATCAGGTGAACCACGATCAGGCGGAGCGGTTATATGAGATGACCATTCAGGGCGCGGAAATCCAGGCAACCGACACGGTCCTGGACCTGTATTGCGGCGTGGGGACCATCACCCTGGCCATGGCCCGGGCCGCCGGTAAGGTCATCGGCGTGGAGCTGGAGCCCCAAGCCGTAGCCGACGAGATCGTGGCGCAGGCGGTGGAGGACGCAAAACAGAACGCGGCCCGCAACGGCATCGGAAATGCCGAATTTCTTTGCGCCGATGCGGCCGAAGCGGCACAGACGCTCGCCCGCAGAGGCGAATCGCCGGACGTTGTGGTGGTCGACCCGCCCCGCAAGGGCCTGAGCCCGGACGTCATCCAAGCCCTGGCCCAAATGTCCCCCCGGAAAATCGCCTACGTCTCCTGCGACCCCGCCACCCTAGCCCGGGACGTCGCCCTCCTGAAAGAACAGGGCTTCCGACTGCAAAAGGCAAAGGCCGTGGATATGTTCCCAAGGTGTGCACATGTGGAGACGGTGGTTTTGCTTTCCAAGGGAGAAATCGACTCGAAGAGGGTACGGGCGGAGTTCTCCTTAGAAGATATGGATATGTCCGGGTTCCAGAAAGGCGCGACCTATGAGCAGATCAAGACGTATGTGCTGGAGCATACTGGATTGAAGGTATCTTCCTTATATATCTCCCAGGTCAAGCGGAAATGTGGGCTTGATGTGGGGCAGAATTATAATCTGTCAAAGAAGGAAGATGCCAAAGTGCCGCAATGCCCGCCGGAAAAGGAAGCGGCGATTACGGAGGCATTGAAGTTCTTCGGGATGATTTGATACGCATGGTGAGGTGGAGGTTAAATGAACGATACACAACAGAAAGTCGCGGCGAAACAATTTGCTGCATATTGGAAAAATAAAGGCTACGAAAAGGGAGAAAGTCAGGCATTTTGGCTTTCACTGCTTCGTGATGTCTATGGGGTGGAACATCCTGAACAATTCATTACATTTGAGGAACAGGTGCATCTCGATCATACCAGCTTTATAGACGGAACGATTCCGGCCACAAAAGTTCTCATCGAGCAAAAAGGCCTGGGAAAAGATTTGAAAAAGCCGATTCGGCAGTCGGATGGAACATTGCTGACACCGTTTCAGCAGGCTAAGCGGTATATTACTGAGCTACCCCTCTCTCAGCACCCTCGTTGGGTCATCACCTGTAATTTTTCAGAATTTTATGTGTATGACATGGAGCGCCCTGGTGGGGAGCCGGAAATTATTCTGCTGGAGAATCTGGAAAAGGAATATTACCGTCTACAATTCCTTGTGGACACCGGCAGCGAGCACTTGAAGCGGGAAATGGAGGTCTCCATCGCAGCCGGTGAGATTGTGGGCCTACTCTATGACGCGTTTGCCAAGCAGTACGCCGACCCAGAGAGCGAATATGCGATGAAAAGCCTCAACATTCTATGTGTTCGGCTGGTATTTTGCCTGTACGCTGAGGATGCTGGTATCTTTGGCCGTCATGGAATGTTCCATGATTATCTGTCCGAGTTTGACGCTCGGGGGATGCGCAGGGCTGTGGTCGATCTGTTCCGTATCTTGGATACGCCGCCCGAAAAGCGTGACCCTTACTTGAAAGATGATAACCCTACTCTGGCCGCTTTCCCCTATGTCAACGGTGGACTGTTTGCAAACGAGGATATTGAAATTCCTCCCTTTACCGACGAGATTCGGGAATTGCTTTTAAAAAAGGCTAGCGAGAATTTTAACTGGTCAGAGATTAGCCCCACTATTTTCGGCGCTGTATTTGAAAGCACGTTGAACCCGGAGACCCGACGTAAGGGCGGTATGCACTATACTTCGATTGAAAACATTCACAAGGTTATTGACCCGCTGTTTCTGGACGATCTGAAAGCGGAACTGGCGCAGATCAAAGAGATCACGGTGGCCCGAACCCAAGAAGGGAGGCTGCGTGAGTTCCAGAACAAATTGGCGTCGCTGACATTTTTGGAAATAAAGACGCAAAATTTGATACAACGCACAGCGGCCTGACCAAAGGGGTGTCGCAGGGGTCAAAGGGGTGTCGGTCTGATTAGGGGTGTCGGTTTTCTGAAATCGACGCTATTTTAATCTTCGGGAGGATTTTGTGATGCTTACAATTTCAAAGAATGAATACGAAGAGTACAAGAAGTTGTGTTATGATAGAGACCACGGAAGGTTTCTGACATCCGATGGGTTACGCCTCATCTGTGAATCTTATAATAAAAATCCTGAAGCCATTGGGAAGCATATGCTGGAGGCATTGGCTCGGATTGAGAGTAAGGAGCATTAAGAATGGTATCATCAGCAAAAGACCAAGCAGATGTTATCGAACAGTTTCTATTTGAAATATTAGAAACTGAGGAGTACAAAGCTGTTGAATATTTAGCTTTCTCTATTTATAAACCGATGCTGGATTATTTTACGTCCTTAAGAACCAAAGAGAATACGTTTCCAACTCCGCCATTTCTAATTCCGTTGGTTACTCGAGTCGGTGAGCTATTTTGTGAAAAATGTATTACAGGGGATAATATTCTGAATTACATGGAAAAAAACGATAGCCACGGATGGATAATGTACTATGATACGGCTTTTATTCGTAGGCCCGGAGCAACTGAAACCATTCAGGTTGAAGCTGAGTTTCTTTTTCTTATTATCTCAGGATTTATTTTAGACACATTCGGAAAAAAATATATAGACATAAACGATATGCTTCTGGGAGAGCAGTTTGCATATGAAACGAATCAGTATGGCCTAACGCCTGTTCCCGGAGTAGAGTTTAGGGCGGATTCATTTATATTTGATGGAAAAGCATATCTGTATAATTTGTTGACAAACAAGTCAAAGATTGGTTTTTTTGATGGTATGCCCGGTTTTGCAAAGATAATTACAGAGAATGTCGATTCTGGAGACATTCTGCTTCGTTTAGATGAACGTTTGGCTGTACCTGCAGACCAGATTATCTCGTATTCAACATTGAATTTTGAGAAATTCCGTGGCCCACAGTTTCATTTTGCGGATACAGATTTTACAAAAGCCAAAACAATCATCGTGCATATTGACTCAAAAACATGTGACAAACTGCTTATGGTTATAAAGAAAGATTATGATGATACGCGAAAGAAGGCATTTCTTCATATTGAAATTGAGACTTTGCCATATTGTCCTACTGGAGAAGCAAATTCTCCGTGTATAACTACATTCTTGCATGGCATGTATTATCCAGAGGATGATGTTTTTACACACATCGATTATACTAAGAATCAATATATATACTCAGACTACGAGCAAAAATACGCTGATGCTAATCCGGAAATACCGATAGATTTTTATGCCGAAAAGAAATTGCATTATAAGATTTGGTGTATAGAGAATGGAACGTATTCCAGAGAGATTTGGTATAAACTAATGGTGGCGTCTCTGCCCAAAAAATATCATATATTATTGGATGAAATATTGGCATAAAATTGAATGGAATAAGAAAGCGCCTCACCGCTGGTATGAAAACCAGTAGTGAGGCGTTTATATACATAATTGGTTTACGCTTTGACTTCCTGTCCGTTTTTGAAGGTGAAGCGGATGTCGTCGACAGCGTAGACGGTGCCGTAGTCCACCAGCCCGTGCCAGCTCTCCAGCGTGAATTCGGTCAGCTCATCCGGCATGGCAGCAAAGGCTTTCAGGAAATCCTCAATGCTGGCCCGCTGGGTCTGCATCTGATGGATTTCGGCTGTGACCGCGTCCAGTCGGGCCTTGGCCTTCTCAAAACGCTCGGTCAGGCCGTCGTAGCTTTTCTGGTATTCGGTCTGGTCGAGGGCAATGTGGGCATTTTCGTAGATGCACTGCTGAACCATATCGGAGACCACCTGCGTTTCCTGCTGGAGTTCTTCCTGCTCCCGCTCCAAGTCGGTGGTGTCAAAGAGCAGGGCCATCATTTCCCGGCCATCCGCGATGACTGTATCCTTGGTGGCCAGCAGCTTATTTGCCGCTGACAGGAAAGCCTGCTGGATGATGTCATCGGTCAGGTGCGGAGTGCTGCAATGCTTGTCGCCGTCGAATTTGTGATTGCACTGCCAGATGACCTTCCGGTACTTGCTGTTGGAGTGCCATACCTTTGAGCCGTACCAGCTGCCACACTCACCGCAGCGGATTTTACTGGAGAAGGTGTGGACGCCACTATGGTATTTCCGGCCCTTGCCGCGCTTCTCCATCTCACGCTGCACCATCTCGAAGGTGTCCGGGTCAATGATAGCCTCGTGGTTGTCCTCCACATAGTATTGCGGGATTTCGCCCTCATTGACCTTCTTTTTCTTCGTCAGGTAATCGACGGTGTAGGTCTTTTGCAGGAGAGCACAGCCCTTGTATTTCTCGTTCGACAGGATGCTTTTGACTGCAGAGGTATTCCATTTGGGCTTTCCTCCGGGAGACAAGATGCCGTCATCCGTGAGCTGCTGGGCGATGCCGTTGTAGGTCATGCCCTGAAGGAACATGGCGTAGATGCGCTGAACAATGGCCGCCTGCTCCCGGTTGACCACCAGATTGCCGTCCGGCCCACGGTCGTAGCCGAGGAACCGGTTGAACGGAACCGTGACTTTGCCGTCTGCAAAGCGCTTCCGCTGGCCCCAGGTGCAGTTTTCAGATATGCTCCGGCTTTCCTCCTGCGCCAGCGAGGACATGATGGTCAGGAGCAGCTCGCCCTTCCCGTCGAACGTCCAGATATTCTCCTTTTCAAAATAGCACTCGATGCCGCTTTCCTTGAGCTGGCGGATGGTGGTCAGGCTGTCCACTGTGTTCCGGGCAAACCGGCTGACGCTCTTGGTCACGATGAGGTCGATTTTTCCGGCCAGCGCATCCGCGACCATGCGTTTGAAGCTCTCGCGGTGCTTGGTGCTAGTGCCCGTGATGCCTGCGTCCGTATAGACGTCGACGAACTCCCAATCGTCCCGGCTCTTGATGTAATTGGTGTAATAATCAATCTGGGCCTCATAGCTGGTGAACTGGTCGTCGTGGTCAGTGGAAACACGCGCATAACCGGCGACCCGGCGCTTTTTCTGCTCCGTGATAGGCGTAGCTGTGAAGCGGGTCAGCGTAGCCGGGATGGTGGTAATCTTCTTAGTCGTTTTCGGCATGGCGTTCCCTCCAGTTCGCTTTCATGACCTCGCTCATGTGCCTCTTCCTCTCCTCAGTCTGGCGCGGCATCTGACGTTTCTGGACGAAGGTTCTGGAAGCCTCATGCCCGTCCCGGAAGTGAAAGACAATCTGATTGTCTGCGGGCACCGCCGCGTAAGCCAGCTGCTGATTGAAAAGCTCCTCGTCAAACTCCGGCAGGCCAATAACATCCGCGATGAGCGCCTTGAGCGTGTCCTCCCGGATGCCGACCTTGGAGCAGCCCACCGCTGTCGGCGACGAACAGTACCAGGAACGTACTACCGTCCCGTCCACGCGCTTGTGCGTCTGGCAGCGATAGTTCGCCGGTACTCACTGACCGCCTTGCGCCGTTCTGCTGTCCAGCTTTCCTTTTTTGCGTTCCGGCTCCAGTGATGCTCAAGGGAACTCCCATCGGTAAACTCGAAGAGCATCGTGCCGGTGGTTGGAATCGTAATCTTTTCGACCCGTTCTGAGAAGGTCTCCTCGTCAAATTCCGGCAGGCCGAGCGCCTTGGCGCATTCCTCTTTCAGAACATCCTCGCGTATCGTGCCGGAGGAACAGTGTTCTCCCTTACGCTTGTTTGTGCCGCAGCCGTAGAAAGTGTAACGTTCCCCAAGCTGACTGGTCTTGGCCCGGTTCTTCCGGGTGTTGCGTACAAAACTGGCACCACAAAGACCGCATTTGATTTTCGAGGTGAAGCAGCTGGTGTTGATGCTCCAGTTGGCCAGAGCGCCGAGCTCACGCCGCCGTGCAATCTCAGCCTGCACTGCCTGATAGGTCTCCATCGGGATGATGGCCTCGTGGGTGTTCTCCACGAAATACTGCGGAAGCTCCCCATGGTTCTTGCGGGTCTTTTTGCTGATGGGGTCAAGGGTGTATTCCTTCTGGAAGAGCATGTTCCCGGTGTAGGTGATGTTTTTGAGGATGGCCCGAATGGAGCTGTTGTGGAAATGTATTCCCTTCATGGACTTCACGCCCATCTCCTCCAGCTGTTTTTCCGTTGCCTCTGCCGAGAGACCCTTCAGGAAATTGTCATAGATGAGGCGGACGATTTTTGCCTCTTCCGGCTCAACGACCAGATGGTCGCCCTCCCAACGGTAGCCGTAAATCAAGAACCGTCCGTTGGGGATGCCCTGCTCAAAGCGCTTCCGGGTGCCCCATTTCACGTTCTCCGAGAGGCTCCGGACTTCCTCTTGTGCGAAGGAGGCCAGCAGAGTCAGCATGACCTCACCGTCGCCGCTCAGGGAATTGATGTGCTCCTTTTCAAACCGAACCTCGATTCCCAGCTCCTTCAGGTGGCGGACAGTCTCCAGCAGGTCGACTGTGTTCCGGGCGAATCTTGAGATGCTCTTTGTGAGGATGATATCGATTTTCCCAGCTTCACAGTCCTCCAGCATCCGCTGGAATTCCTCGCGGCTGGAGGACTTTGTGCCGGTGACCGCATTGTCCGCATAGACGCCAGCGTATTCCCATTCCGGATTGCTCTGAATCAGATTGCTGTAATAGCTGACCTGCGCTGACAGGGAGTGGTTGAGCCGTTCGGTCTCCATCGAAACTCTGGCGTATGCAGCGACCTTCTTACGGGTCGGGAGCGATGGAGAAATCGGCTCGATTTTTCTTACTTTTCGCATGAAATCAGCTCCTTTCCGGTACTATACATCGCTCTGAAAGCCCGGAATAGCAAGTAGATTCTGAAAATAATGTTCCCAATAATGGCCGGTATTTTTCCAGCATTTTTGTATCAATTATGGCGTATTGTTCCTCGGTGATGAGACCGTTTTTCAGCATCGTCCGGAACATATTCATGCTGGCCTGATACCGTTTCTCCCGGTCGAATTGCTCCTCAGTCATGGCCATCACCACCTCGGAACCGAGCCTGAACATAGCAGGCATGGCAGCAGTACTTCCGCTGGGAATTGCCATAGGCCCGGAAGGGCTTCCCGCAGCAAGCGCATGTGAAATCGTAGAACGCCTTTTTATCCACAGCATCCGGATGCGTATTCCACCAGTGGATGCGGCAGGCGTCCGAGCAGAACTTGACAGGCTTCCTACCGGCGACCTGCATCAGCGGCTTGCCACAGTTACGGCAGCAGTTTGAAGCAGGAACATCGGTCATGCCCACAGCGGCCTTGGTGCCGGTAAGCCCTGCCCTGCGGCAGTAGGCAGAGACCTGATTCTTGGTCAGGCCGAGCGCATCAGCAATATTGGCGTATCCGTACCCGGACTGGCGGAGCTCCGCGATTTTGTATTTCTGTTCGTTTGTCATAGCGACCTCCATTCCGAAGGCTTATCCTTCAGTTCCCACTGAAGGTGGGAGGCCGCTTTGAGCGGGATTTTTGTATCAAAAACAGAAAAAGGGGCCTACAGGATTTTTCCCATAGGCCCAGAATGGTTTATGCGATTATACGCGCTTGGCGTAATCCAGCGCAATCCAGCCCGCGCCAGACTTGAGCTTGCCCCAGCCGGTACTGGAGCCCTGCCCGGACTGCACAGCAGTGATGGTGAAGACCCCAGCTCCGGTGAAACGACCGGTGGCTGCATAGTTTGTCCCCGGCCCGGAGCGGATGTTCAGGTCAGGCACGGATACCCGCACCTTGAAGGAAGTATCGCCGGTGATGCCGGGAGTGCCTTCCCCGGATGTGTATACGGCATTCCCGTCAGTATCGAAGACGGAGTATCCCGGATTCTTATCAGCACACGCTTTCGCGTTGGCAAGGATTTTATAAGCGCCCTTCTGCGATTTGGAATCCGACCACGTCTTGCGGACGCGATAGAGCTGCTTCTGTGTAGTGACCGTGCCACTAAGGGCCGCTGTGACCTTCGAGGCAAGGTCGCCCATCCGTGCATACATCCAGTCGCCGGGACAGGATTTGTTTGCAAACCATCGGTGGACGGTCAGCACCATCTCATCGGCTGCAGGGCTGTAGTTCAGCGTCTTATCTTTGTCTCCGAGCCACAGGAGCTTCTTCTTGCCGTTCCGCTTACAGATGTCGATGCAGAGGGTGATGAGCTTCTGGTAGACCACATCCTTGAAGGCGTAAGGAGCCGTGGTGTCGGAAGCGCACTCGATGGTGACTGCCCGCTGGTCGTTGGCGTTGGAGGAGGAGCACCACGAGCGGTTCTTCTCCTCGACATACATTCCGACACGGCCATCTACACCAATGCCATAATTGCAGCTTGCCTGCCGGGATGTGGGCAGAAAAATCCGGCCCAGAGTCTCTACGCTGCACTGGCCAACCACGCAGTGAGGCGTGATACGGTCAATGGCGTGAGTGCGCTGGCCGGAGTGATTCGGACTGAGCTGGGTGAATGATACGAGCGAACTGTTTGTATATGCCATGTTACTGGCCCTCCTTTCCGTCACGGTCGTGGAGCTGCTCCAGCACATCTTTCAGCTTGTCCGGTACGGGCAGGCCGAGGTGCGCGGCATTCTCCACGAGAGAGACGCCTTCATTCGAGATGTAGAAAAAGATGACTGCCGTGCGCAGGACAGAGCCGCTTCTGATGACCTGCACATCGAGGATGTTGGCGATACCCACCAGCAGGAAGATGAGCACCTTGCGGCAGATGCCCTTGAAGCCGACAGCGCTGGAGAGCTTGTGGTCTGCGATGGCGCACATGACGCCGGTAAGGTAGTCCACAACGACGAAGACCACGAGCGCAATGAGCAGGCCATCGCAGCCGCCGAGGAAGTAGCCCAGCCAGCCGCCGATGGCCGCAAATACAAGTTGAATGGTGTTCCAGAATTCTTTCATGATGTTTTCCTCCTTAAATCACGCGCATTTGTATCGTTCCGGACAGGTTGAAATTGGTGGATGGAGTGTTATAGAGATAGCCGAGCATCTGCAGATTGGCGGCACTCTTAGTTCCATTCCTGCCGCTAATAGCCGAAGCCCCAGATGAGATGACCCATCCATGAAAATGTGAGGTCGCGTTCGTACCGAGATACGCCCCGTATGCCACACCGCCACCTGCCGCCACGCCTGCGCTGGCGTTCGTGAAGGGAAAGCCGGTAACCTCCAGCGCAGTAGAGGTTGTGGTCGTGCTGAGGAAGCTCCCGTTTGCCGTAAAAGAAAGCGTCACGACGCCGCCAGCGTAGGTGAAGTAGCCTTCTCTCGCGTTATACGTCGTGCTTGCTCCGGCCACAGTCGGTACCCAGGTCGCGCCAATCGACAGCACCTCGTAATAGCTTCCTGTGTACATGACCGTGAGCATACTCCCCGCAAGCCAGCGGTACGCACCAGATTTCGTTACATTGCCATAGCTCAGATAACTGGCCCCTGTACTGTTGATGTTCAGCCTCGGAGACGCCACGGTATTGGCGTAGGTCATGAGAATCGTTACGACCGCTCCGACTTCCTTTTTGAAATGGGCGCAGGTCACGACCTTGATGGAAGTGGAGGCTGCCGTTGCGCAGGTTCCGTAATAGCTGTGGGGAATCCCGACTACATCTCCACCGAAGGTAGCTGTTCCATCGATTTTGACCGTGCTTCGGAACTCGGTGGCCATATCGACATCAAAGCCGTTGTTCTCAGCCACCTTGCCGATGGCCACGCCTGTCCCTCCGGCTTTGAAGTCCATGACCACAGATGCGGTGGAGACCGTATCGATGACGCTGATGGTCGTGAACGCATCCGTCAGGATATATTTGATGTCATAGGAGCTTTCTGTCGTAAGGCTGCCGCCGAAGGTAAAGGCCGTATTGTCGGAGAAGGCTTTGCTGGCGTTTGTCCAGCTGGTAGCAGAGCTCTTCTTGTAATAGGTGGCTGTAGTGATGGTGTTCTTGCTGGAGCAGCTGCTGTAGGTGAAGTCCACCAATCCCCGGACATATGTGCCGTCATTCGTCACTGTACCGGAGCTGTTACATCGTTGGGACAGATAGCTGGCGAAGGATGGAGCGCTGTAGGCCACCACGGAGATGCTCACCGTTTTTGCAGCAGACGTCCGGCCTCTGGAATCCGTCACCGTCGCCGTGAAGGTTATCGTACCGGAGGTGTTCAAAAAGCCAGTAGTGAAGGAGGAACTGGTGCTGGAGAATCCGCCTCCTGTAATGCTGTATCCTGTAATCGTGGAGCCATAGGAGCCTGCCGCGCCGTTGATAGTGAGTGTCGCCTTGGATTTTGTCTGCACGTAAATGCCCCAGCTTGAAGGGACAGTGCCGTTGACCCGCGCCGCCATCAGGCTGGTCAGGCTCGGAACCACTGTCGTAGGAACCTTTAAGGTGATGGTTATCGACTTGGAGCCGACTGCTGTATTGCCGCTGTAGGTGGTGCATTTGAGGGTGCCCGTCCCTGATGTGGCATTCGGCAGCTGATTTGCCATCGTTAGCGCAGGCGTCCAGTTTACCGTCGTGGCGGTCGTCTTTGTCGAAATCGTCCCCGACAGAGAGCCAAAGGTATAGGTGAGCGTGTGCGTGAATGAGCTGGATGCCGGGGTGATAGTAATCGCTACAGAGCTCCCCATCGTTCCGGTGGGCATACTCACGTCAGAGGCGCGGGGAATCGAGTCCAGCGTGATGTTGGCGCTGGCAGAAATCGTGGAATAGTAGGTGCCGGAGATGGTCGCCGCAAAGCTGAAGACCGCGCTGATGGAGATGCTCTTGGAGCCGTCACTCTCATGGGTCACTGTCTGCGTGACTGTATTGAGCAGATGCTCTCCGGTCGTTGTGACGGCGGGAGACGTGAAGCCCTGCGAGGTGCCGCCGATGCTTATGGTATTGGCGGTACGAGCGCCAATGTCCAGACGCCAGTCATTGACCAGATAGATTTTTGCTGTGATGGTACTGGTATTCGCCGACACATTCTGCGCCTGCGACCAGTCAATGCGGAGCACATAGTGGCCGCTACAGATGGAGCCGGAGAAGGAACCACTGGAAGCCATGTGCCGTCACCTCCTTAAGATGCTGGGGCTCTCCAGACGATGGAGAGGTTGCCGGATGTTCTTGGGATAAAATCAAACCAGCCACGGTCTTCATTTCCAAGGGAGAGCTTGTTGCGAATCTCCGCATTGGTGATGACCAGTGACTGGTTTGAAATGTACGCGATGGTCTGGCCGTTTTCTTTGAAGGCCAGCTGTTCGTTAGACAGCTCGGCTGTGAAGGCATTGCCCACCTTGCCGAGCTCGATGAGAGCGCCCCTGAAACGGATGTATTCCTCCAGCAGCGCCTGATTCTCGGAAACCTGCCCGGAGACCACATCCAGAGAAGATTGAAAGTCCATGCGGATTTCTGTGCTGCTCTCCGTGATGGATGTCTGGAAATCCTGCTGTATCGTCTCCATCTCCGACTTTGAGATGTAGGTTTCCCGGACAGAGGACTGTATCTGCTCCGAGGTCTTGGTGATTTCGGTGTAGCATTCCTGCACATTGACCTTCAGAGCGGCAACATCCTCGACCGCCTCCTCGTAAGCGGTGACGTTCTGGAAGGTGTGCTGGCAGACGGTCAAAAGAGCCATGAGACCACCTCCTCAGTTGGAAACGTCACACTGCAGCGTCATCAGGCTGTCGATGTCGGCAGCGGAGAGATAAATGACTTTTCCACTCTTATCGAAGGCCACCGCGTTGCCGTCCTTATCCTGTGCATACCAGGTATAGGTCAGCTTCTGTGACTCTGTGGCCGATTTCCACGCCGAGCCGTTGTACTTCATCAGCGTGACGGTCTTTGCCGTGTGGTCGACCTGATACCAGAAATCGCCGCTGGTCGGAGAAGATGGCGCAGTCTCGGAAATATTGCCCAGGAGCGGGTCGACCTCCCGCTGGTTGGTACGGACGATGACATAGGGCACCAGACCGCCGAGGTTGTTCTTGACCGTGAAGCCACCGATGGAGAGCATTTCGGACACATACGGGTCGGATTTGTCCTCTACCGTGATGACATCCACATAGTTTTTGCTGCTGTAGGTCATCGTGCAACGGTAGGACTGGATGTTTACGATTTCCGAGCCGGATACAGTCAGAGTCGCTTCTGTGGCTCCGCTGATGTTGACCCACTCGCCTCCGGTGTACTTCGCCCATTGGTAGGTGCCGGTGGTGATGGCAGTCGCACCGGAATAGGCCGAGGTCGCCAGCAGCAGAGAGCCGCTCTGGTTTTGCACGATGGTTCCATTCGGTGCGTAAATCGAAAAGACGACCGCAGCCGTGCCAGTAGCTCCAGCCTTGCCCTTTGTCCATGTGAAGTTCTTCGTGACCGTAATCCCATCAACAGTGAACGTGAGCGGTACTATGCCAGTGAGAACAGAAGTGCCGCCAAGGTTCGCGCTCTTGGCGAACGTGAGCACCACCGAGCCTGCGGCTGTAGCCGTGGCCGGAGTATTGCTTTTCACCGTGATGCCCGTGGCCATGGTTCCGACCTCACAGGTACAGGCCACTTGCTCGATGCCGCGAAAGGCGGTAAACGGGATGGTGACGTTGGTGGCAGCGGAAACCGTGCCGTCAGAAGCGCAGGCGATTACCTGTGCCTCGTTCCCGACTACGACGGACAATCCACCGGGGCCGGAGCCACCGGATTCGCCCTTGGCTCCATCGTAGATTTTCGTGATGGTCACGGTGTCATAGACGTCAGAATCGTTGGTCAGGAGCTTGATTTGCGCTACGTTGTTCGTAAAGACTGCGTGAGAAGGCTTTACGACAAGGGTACCACCGGTAATGCTGGTGTTGTCAGAGGTGGTGGGATAATCAGCCCAATTGCCGGAGCTGTTCTTGTACTGCCACTTGCTGATGGTGACGGCCTGCACCTGGCCGGTCAGCGTAGCTTGGGTAGCGCCGACGATGGTGCCTTCGGTATTGTATTTGAAAACGTAGGTATCCGAGGTGACATAGGCAAGGCGGGCATTTTCCGCATTCTTCACCAGCGTGTAGGTGATGTCAGCGGAGATGTTGACCGTGTTCTTTGTCTCGGAATCGTAGTAGCTGATATAGCAGATGTAGGTAATCATGCCGGAGCCGGAAGCGGCCAGCTTGTTCTGGCTGACCGTCAGGATACCGGCAGAAGCTGCTTCACCGGTGGTCAGAGCAGTCTCGGCGCTGGCTCCGTCCTTTCGCTTCCACAAGATGGTCAGGCCCGTAGCATCCAAAGCGATGGAGGTCTGGTCGAGAAAGATGACCGGAGTCAGGACAAGATGGGTCGTGGCCCAGCTGGGCGCATAGGTGTGCGGCAGCACGTTCGGGTCTTCGCTCTGCGTCTTCGGCAGATTGGAAGTGATATAGGCGGAGAGCTTCCGCTGGTCTGTGATATCTACGAACGTCTGCTGGCTGGAAGTCAGAATCGTAGGCATTCGATGTCCTCCTATATGGTGATTTCACAGTAAAAGGATGCGTTGTCCTGAACATCCTCGGTGGTGACTGTGATGTATTTCATGCCGACATGGGACGCATCCCAATCTGCGTCTGCCGCCTCATCGCCGGAATTCCTGTGCCAGACGAATGAGGAAGCATCCAGCAGCTCTGTGATTTCCTTATCCCATGAAAACACGCGGCAGCGCAGGATGCTGTGCTGGCCCTTGTCCCGGAAGATGTTCACGCCGTCCACATAGGTCTCGGTGCGGTACATCTTCTGTTCGTTGATGGTCTTAATCTCACCGGTCACACCGACGAGCTCATCAGACAAGTCGCTGATATTCTGGTCTTGCCTTGCAGACGCTGAAGAAAGTGTGATGCCGCTGGCACCAATCGTGATGGTGTTGCCCGCAGGATTCAGATAATCCACTGTCCGGCTGAGGCAGAGGTAAGTGCCGTCAATGCCGTGGAGCTTGGATATACAGCGGACATACATCCGCGCCCGAATGTCCCCAATGTCCGCACCGGCATCCGACTCATCCACAATGGTGAGCTCCATGCTGGTGACGCCTTTGGCCAGCTCCTGCATCCGGGCTTTTGCCTTACGGAGCAGATTTCCGGGCAGGGTCACATCCTCCCAAATCTCGCTCGTCCAAATCCAGCCGATTTCGGAAACAGCATCCTCGTCACAGACGTAGTTCTTCCCGTCGTTGACGGAGGTGATATCCACGCGCCGGTTGGTCTCCATCTCCTGACCTTCTGCATCTGTTTCTTTTATCAGGGCACCCAGAGGGATGAGCGCGGAGGCCCGTTCTGTGTGGTCGCGGCTGATTTTTACATCCAGCAGGTTTTTGCCGAACTCCACCGTTTGCAGGGAGTGCGTGCTGAAGTCTGCAAGGTAATCGAGCACTTTTCCGTTGTCGGTATAGCGCACCCGCAGATACCCGCCGTGGGTCTTGATGAGCTTGTCCCGGATGGCATCCAGAGTGACAGTGAAGCCGGAACTGCTGTAGGAGATATAGTCGTTGTCATCTGTCACCGTCACATTGCCGACCGTGAACTTCTTCTTATCCTCTACGGCTCCATTGTGAACAGAGATGAAATACTCCAGCAGTCCACGCAGCGTCCCCTTATAGGAATAAGGCGGCTGCACGGTGTCCTTCAGATAGGCAAGGCAGGACTCGCATGTCCAGGTATGGGTGTTGTAAAAATCGGAGCCGTCGTCCAGAGCGCGGCCCTCGAAGACCGTCTCATCATTTTTCTTGCAGACGATGACCGACTGCATTGGCTTGATACTGGTAAGGTACGGATGATTATGGGGAGCGGATAAAGTCAGGCTGTCAATGCTCTCGGCATCCTCAGAAATCCTCGCCTCCGTGATGGCCAGCTTGGAGAGGCTGGGGTGATAGAACACCGCGCCGTCCACAAATACACGAAACAGGCTCATAGACATCCCTCCCGGTAGCGGAATGTCGTGGTACCGGTGCCGGATACGCTCACCGTGTTCGTCCCCTGCAAGAGCTCCAGCTCCGGGAACTCCCAGACGCCTGCGCTGACTGTTTTTCGGAAGGTGTCACCGCCGACCTGCCAGTTCAGGGTAGTCTCAGCCGTTGTAGTAATGGTCGGCACGACCGGCATATAGTCATTTTCCAGCGCGACTGTGCCCGAACCGGAAATCGTGACCACAGTTTCGGACACGTGGTATCGATAGGCGTCTCCATCTGTGCAGGAAAGCACCAGCTGGCCTTTTGCTGTCAGAGGGTCGTAAGTCGGAGCGGCTTCCACAGTCCCGACAATAAAAAGCTCCGGTTCCTCGCTGCAGATGACCTGTACCAGATGGCCTGAGAAGCGGTTTGCAATCTCATTGACCATCTGGTTGAAGGCAGCACGGGTGCCGAGCATGGAAAATGTCAGTTCAAAGGAGCGCGGTTGGTAGGACACCCGGCCCAGCGCCTCGGTGAAGCGGATGGGCGAATTCCTGCCCGGAACGATGACGGTGTCGGACTGGCTTTGCGGAGTTGGAAAATTGACTGTCTCCCGAAGCCAGCCCAGAGCATTCATGGAGACAGAATCTATTAGGATATCAGGTTTCAATAGCTCAGCCTCCTGTTCAATTTCTGCGCCTTGCCAAGGCCGCTGTCGATTGCCGGTAGCAGATGCCCCACGAGGGTGCCGTCCTCCAGGTAGATGCCCTTGGAGCTGTTATCTGCAATGATGGCGAGATACTTCTCCATGCCGCTGGTGTTGAGCTTCTGGTCGAGCAGAGCCGACAGCTGGTCATAGAAGCCCTTCAAAGGCAGAATCGCCTCCGGGCCTGCCTCGCCACCCGCCATAAGGCTGGAGCCGTTGATGCCGAAAAGCGTCGGGCTCGTCATGATGCCGCCCTTCTTGTACCAGCTAATGGAGAAATGCGGTACAGATGGAGGTGCGATGGAGAAAGACCCGGTAATCGAGAGGTGCGGCAGCTTCAGCTTGGGCAGGCTCCAAGAGAAATTGAAGAAAGATTTGATTTTATCGATGGCACCCTTCACGGCATCTCTGGCGGCATTGATAGGCGTTTCGATGGCGGTCTTGATACTGTTCCAAATGCTGGTCGCCGTGCTCTTCACAGCATTGAAGGCAGAGCTTACGGTACTCTTGATTCCCTCCACCACAGAGGAAATCATGGATTTTATCCCGTTCCAGACACTGCTGACGGTGGATTTGATGCCATCCAGCACAGATGCCACGGTGCTCTTGATGGCGTTCCATACGGAAGTGACCGTAGTCTTGATGCCGTTCAGAACGGTGGTGATGGTAGTCTTTATGGCATTCCAGACCGTCGTAATGACAGACTTGATGGCGTTCAGCACTGTGGTCACAGTGTTCTGGATGCCGTTCCAGATACCAGAGAAGAAGGATGCGATGCCGTTCCAAATCCCCTCGAAGAAGGCTTTCACGCTCGACCACACGTCATTCCAGCTGGTACCAAACCAGCCGAGAACCGCATCCGCGATGCCGCGAATAGTGTCGATGGCGTTCTGGAATGCGCCCTTGATGCCCTCCCAGATGGAGGAGAATATCTCCTTCACGCCTGTCCAGACCTGCTCCCAATTCCCGGTGAACAGGCCGATGAACACATCAAGGATGCCAGTGATAACGCCAAGCACCGTCTGAAGGACATTGGCAATAGCATTAAAGGCTCCTTCAAAGATAGGAGCCAGTACAGCGCACAGGCCATTCCAGATGGCTTTTATTGTCTCGGCGATGTCGGAAAAGCTGATGCCAAGGGCAGCCAGCCGCTCCCGGATGCCTTCGACAAAGTTCGACACAGTGGTCTTTATCTTCTCCCAGGTGCCAAGGATGGCCTCCCGGAAGCCCTCGTTGGTATTCCACAGATGCACAAAAGCCGCCACAAGGACGGCAATCACGGCGACCACTGCCAGAACCGGTGCGGAAACGCCGCCGATTGCAGCACCCAGCTTTCCGAAGATGCCGGTTCCGGCGCTGGCAGCGGCCTTGATTTTATTGAACGCACCGGCCAGCTTCACGAAGCCCTGCATGGCTACGCCGACTTTGGAGATGACCGTGCCGATGATAACAAGGAGCGGGCCGATGGCGGCAACTACAAGGCCAATGGTGATGATGGCCTTTTTCTGGCTTTCATCCATGCCGTTGAGCTTATCGATAAAGCCCTGAATATGGCTGACGATGCTCCGGATGGCAGGCATCAGGATTTCACCAAAGGAGATGGCAAGCTCCTCCAGCTGGGATTTCAGGATGGTCAGCTGACCGGCAAGGTTGTCCTGCATGGTCGCCGCCATAGATTCCGCTGTGCCGTCGCAGTTGTCGATGGCATTGGAGAGCTTGTCGATATCCTCCGGGGCAGCGTTCATCAGGGCGAGGAAGCCAGACATGGCGTTCTTGCCCACGAGAGTCTCTGCTGCCTGCGCCTTCTCGGATTCAGATAGACCGGAGAACGCCGTGCGACAATCAGCGAGGATATCGGAGAGGTCGCGCATGGAGCCGTCCGCATTGGTAGTGGCGATGGTGACGTCTCCGATGGCTTTACCGGAAATCTTTACTTCTCCGGTCAGATTGTTCATGATGGTACGCAGGGCGGTACGGGCCTGCGTGGACTTGATACCGGCATTGGCCATCAGGCCGATTGCCTCGGCGGTGTCCTCAGCGGAGAAGCCGAGCGCACCGGCGATGGGCGCACAGTATTTGAAGGTCTCGCCCATCATGGAGACGTTGGTGTTGGCATTGCTGGAGGCCGCCGCAAGGATGTCTGCAAAGTGCCCGGAGTCCTCAGCGGAAAGACCGAAGGCGGTCAGAGCATCTGTGACAATGTCCGAGGTGGTAGCGAGGTCTTCGCCGGAAGCAGCTGCGAGGTTCATGATGCCCTCGATGCCGCCCAGCATATCTCCGGTCTTCCAACCGGCCATTGCCATGTACTCCATAGCGGAAGCAGCCTCGGATGCAGAGAACTTGGTCTTGGAACCCATCTCGCGGGCTTTATCCCGCAGAGCCTCCAAATCGTCCCCGGTGGCTCCGGAGATGGCCGCGACCTGGCTCATCCCGGCATCGAAATCTGCTGCGGTCTTCACAGCGGCAGTTCCGACACCGCCAATGGCCAGCGTCAGCGGCATCATGGATTTTCCGGCTCCGGCGATGCTGTTGCCGGCGGATTCCATCTTCTGACCGACCTCGTCAATCTTGGCGAGGCTGGTGCTGGTGGTGGCAGCCTGCTCCTGCAGGCGCTTGAGCTCCTCCTCGGTCTCGATGATTTCCCGCTGCAGAGCGTCGTATTTATCCTGCCCCAGGTCGCCGCTCTCCAGCTGGGCCTTGGCCTGCTCCTGCGCGGCCTTCAGGGAATCCAGTTTCTCCTTGGTCGCGCCGATGGCGTCCTTCAGGAGCTTCTGTTTTTGGGACAGGAGCTCCGTGTTGGACGGGTCGAGCTTCAGGAGCTTGTTGACGTCCTTCAGGGAGGACTGTGTGTTTTTGATGGTCGTATTGACCGACTTTAGTGCCTTGTCAAGGCCGGTGGTATCACCGCCGATTTCGACAGTGATGCCTTTGATGCGACTTGCCACGGTGGTGACCCTCCTTCCTTAGAACCGGTCAAATTCCTCCTGCCCAGCGACCTTCTGGTATTTCACGCTGTCGTTGCCTTTCTCCGTCCACATATCCAACACGAGGCCAATCGTGAGCAGGTCGAGGTCGGCGATGGAAACACCGAGCTCTACGCATCGCAGGAGGAATAGCGGAGTGGTCAGTTCCCGGCTACTCTGGCTAAGTTTTTTTTAGACTCCACATCCGTGACCAGATTGGTGCCCCAGAGTTCGAGGATTTCCGGCAGCACCTGATAGATGGAGAACATCTCAAACTGCTCCAGCCACTCATCGATTGTGCCGGGGATG